>Ga0172380_10001512_pt1 | contig 39746 bp, 66 predicted proteins | sample Leawe162metaG_FD_119747 | JGI IMG/M metagenome (GOLD analysis project Ga0172380, IMG submission 119747) | Leachate microbial communities from a municipal landfill in Southern Ontario, Canada - Leachate well 162 metaG | ecosystem: Engineered > Solid waste > Landfill > Unclassified | place...
CCTTGCTAAAAAGGTATTTGGGAATCTTGTAGTACCAATGGACGCTGCATTTTCGGCTGCCGGTCGCTACGTCGTCCCCTTCCGAAATGAAGAAGGTGGTACTTTGTATCGCTACGTTCGTTTAAGTAATGTTGTTGCAGGTACTATCGCTTCTGGCGGTACTGTCTTCGGCGGCTTTATTGCTAAGAGGTAGAGTCTAATGGTTGCTAAATATGTTGACGGCTTTATAGCTAGAAATGATAACATTGTAGCCCCTAGACGTGTAAAGATATTCGATGATAATGGTGTTCTCGGTGGGGGGTTGGGAGTAGTCCCATCTGCCCAACGGGGTACAGTGTCAGTGTCAGAAACATCAAACGGGGTGATTAATCGCACTATTATTACATGTACGGCATTGCCGATCACTGTAACTGATGATGCGGGACAAGGACAATACGGTGGTAAAGCTATTTACAATTTCCCGGAAGGTATGTTATGTACTATGGGTGCCGTTGTAAGTGGGGCTTTGACACTAGGTACTACAGGGACCATCATAGATGCATTCACGGGTGTTGTTGCACTAGGTAGCATCACAGCTACGACAGGCAGCACACTAGTGAGTACAGAAGCGACATTTTTACAATCTTGTGCTTTAACTACAGCAGTTGCTAAAGTTGCAGCAGTTGATGCAGTGTCAGTTGCAGCAGCTCTAACAGAAGCCGGCTCAAGATGGGTAGATGGAACTGCAACCGCACCAGTCATGTATTTGAACTTCTTAGTTGCAGATGATTCAAGTCATACTACGGCTACAGGTACATTTACGGGTGTAGTAACTTTTGTTTGGATGTTGCTAGGCGATAACTAAACACTAGCCGGTGTAAGTCCGGCACTAATTCGTAATAATAACAGGAAAGAATAATGAGCGAAAGATATGCAGACGGTTTTGAAAACGTTGGAACAAACGCTAAACGGCTACGCCGTATATTGATAGACGATGAATTAGATGCAGTTGATGCTGTTGATGCTACAAAAGCAGATACTACCACAGCTACTATTGCAGACTTAGCCAATGATGCTAACGGCACAGCTATAGCAACTACAGTAAATGCAATCATAGCTGCCCTAGTAGCCTCCGGCGTAATAGATGTCTATGTCCCTTAATAGGGTCTCTATGACTCACGAAATTTTAAAAGCTTAGGAGATATTATGGATTACTATACACCAACAATAAATGATACATTCAATGCGATGGTTGACAGTGTTAATCTAATTGATCAACTAGTAGCTAATAATGTAAGATCTCTTGATGTTTATGATACATTAGATCGTAATTACAGACATTTAGAATTCATGCTCACTCGGCCTGAAATTATCGCAGATGGAAGAGATTTACAAGGCTTTATTGATGCAATAACCCTTGGTAGAGATTTTACAGGATTATAAAATGGACAAAGAACTTTTACAAGCTAGAATGAAAGATGTTAGAGAAGCCCTCGAACAATCATTAGCAAATCATCATCAAATGATAGGCAGGTTAGAAGAATTAAATTTTATGATGCAGCAATTAGAAATGCAGGAATTAATTGATAACGGGGAAGCAGTAGAATGAGTCTGACAGTAGAGACAGGGGCTATCGTAGCAAACGCAAACAGTTATGTTAGTACAACTGATTTCACTACTTATGCTACAGCCCGCGGTGTTACATTAACGTCAGGTGCTGAAACTCTACTTGTACAAGCCATGGATTATATCGAAAGCCTCTCCTACATAGGAACTAAGTATACAGCAGCACAAGGCCTACAATGGCCACGAAGTAATGTATATATTGATGGCTATTTATTTGCTTACAACGATATACCGCAAGAATTGATAAATGCTCAGATGCAAGTAGCGATGGCAATTGATGTTGGTAATGGTCCTCTAGTCACTGTGGCTCGTTCTACTAAAAGAGAGCGCGTTGGTGAGCTTGAAGTTGAGTACATGGATGGTGCAGCCTCTACGTCTACAGTTAGAGCCATAAATGCTATGCTTTGGAAATTGCTGGCTAGCGGCTTTGGTTTTAAGGTAACTAAGGCATGAGTTTTGCAACTAATATGTTAGCAACTGCTCAGAGGCTTATTAGAGCTTATGGACAATCAATATCTTACTCTAGAGTGGTTGAGGGTACGTTCGTACCCAGTACAGGAGCAGTTGGTGCTGGGACAACATCAAGTTATACGGCTTATGGTGCTCCTATGACTTATAAATCTACAGAAATAAACAATGAAACTATTATGCAGAATGATATGCAAGTGTGGTGCGAAGTTAATGCAGCAGCAAGCGTACCAGCGATTGGTGATGTAGCCACAATAAGCACAGTGGCTTATAGAGTTGTAAACGTAGAGAAATTCTTTGCTCAAGGAAGTACATTAGTTTACAGGCTTCAAGTTCGACTATGATAAACGCTGAAGTTGATTATAAGAAATGGTCTAAACAGTGGAACACGGCACAAACCCAGATACTAGTTGTTAGCGAGAAAGTCTTAAAGCAAGTTGCTACATTATTATATACAAAGATAGTTAGTTACACACCTGTAGGTGACCCAAGTATCTGGAAATATAAAGCCCCGGCAGGTTATCATCCAGGGACTCTAAAGAAGAGTTGGGAAATAGATTATCAGCCTAAAGAAGTTACAATCACAAATGCTCAACCCTACGCCCAGCGTGTCGAGAATGGTTGGAGTAGTCAAGCCCCATACGGGATGATGAGAAAGAGTATTGCAGAGTTCCCCGATTTATTAGCACAAGCAGCGCAAAGGTATAAATTCTAATGGGTGTTTTTACAAATATAGAAGTGGCGTTACACACAAGACTGGCAACCCTTAGTGGTAGTCCAGCAGTGGCATGGCCTAACACGCATTACCAACCCACAGAGAATACGACATATTTACGCCCTACCATCTTACCAGCTAGCACAGTGTTGAATACATTAGCGGGAATGGAAGAGCACAAAGGAATTTATCAAGTAGATGTTTACGTCCCACTTGAAAAAGGGGTTAGCGCCCTTAACACACTTTTGGATAGTATCCAAAGCTTGTTTAAATCAAGCAAAACATTAACTGCAACAGATGTGGTTTTTGTACAGTCAGTAGGAAGAAGTTCCGCAGTTCGTGATGAATCATGGTTTGTAGGCTTCGTAGAAATTAATTACATTTGTTATTCATAATAATATAGGAGCCACTAAATGGCAGATCCATCAGCCATCTTGTGCCAAGGCACAACGATGACATTTAACGCGGTAGCCGTTGGCGGTCTTATGGCCATCACTGGTATAGGCAGTGGCTCGGCCACAGAAATCGATATCACAACTTTCGCCAGTACTGCAAAAGAGTTCACGCAGGGCCTTAGGGATTTTGGATCTATAACCATCGATTTAAGACGGAACCAAGACGACTTGGGCCAAGTTGAGATGTTCACAGCAATGGCCTCACAGCTAACTCGTACGGTAATTATAACCTTACCTACGTCAACGGCTAATGTTGCTACGTTCACAGCATTTGTGCAATCTCTAAGTACAGATTTAAAAGCAGATGGAGCAGTTGAGGGCAAGGCTGTATTAAGAATAACCGGCGCGGTAGCGTGGACCTAGGAGTTTATTAAATGTCAGATCCAAGTGCAATTTTATGTCAAGGTACTACAATGACCTTTGATAGCAGTGCGGTGGGTGGCCTAATGGCAATAACAGGTATCGGTAGCGGTAGCGCCACCGAGATTGATATTACTACATTTGCTTCTACAGCAAAAGAATTTACCCAGGGGTTGAGAGACTTTGGAAGTATCACTATTGACTTACGTAGAAACCAGGATGATGTTGGTCAAGCAGCTATGTTCACGGCTATGGCTTCTCAGCTCACCAAGACAGTAGTGATCACACTTCCAACAAGTACGTTGAATGTAGCTACATTCTCAGGCTTCGTTCAATCATTAAGTACTGATATGAAGGCTGATGGTGCTGTAGAAGGTAAAGCAGTAATTCGAATCACTGGCGCTGTTGTCTGGAGTTAATCTTATGTTACTAACTAAAGAACAAATATTAAAGCAAGATGATCGAAAATCAGAGATTGTAAACGTTCCTGAGTGGGGTGGAGAAGTTCGAGTTTGTACAATGTCAGGATTTGCAAGAGATAGGTTTGAAGCTGGCATCACTGGCAAGAACGGTGGGTCAAATATGGCTAACATTCGAGCCAAGCTAGCAGCGGCCACCATAGTGGACGAAGCGGGTAACCTATTGTTTGATGAAGCTGACATTGTTAAGTTAGGCAATAAAAGCTGCGCCGCGCTAGACAGAGTATTTGCAGCATCACAAAGATTAAATTTAATCTCTAACTCTGATGTGGACGAACTAGCAAAAAACTGATAGGCCGCCCATTTAGAGTTTATTGCATGTCCTTGGTTGAGCGGCTAGGGTATAAGTCACTAAGGGACTTGCTTAGTAATTTAGATAATAATGAGATCATGGAGTGGTCAGCATATGATAAATTGCAGGACTATGAGTGGCGAAAAAATTATGATACAGAAGTGGCTTTAGATCGTCAAAAAAATCAGACTCCTGAAGAGGAAGCCGAAAGAATTAAGGCAATGTTTATGGGACTAGGTAAGAAATAATGGCAACAATAGTAGAATTACAAACAAAGCTTACAGTAGATAGATCGGCACTAACCCAAGGACTAAGTGCCGCCGCTGGGTCTGTTAAGGAATTTGGATCAACCTACAAAGCTGAATTACTCGTGGCCGCCACTGCCACGGCTGCGTTTACTGCTGGCTTTTATATTCTGCACAAAGTGGTGGGTGAAGCTACTACGAGAATCTCTGACTTAGTTGATACAGCTACTCGATTAAATGTAGGAACCCCTGAACTTCAGAGATTACAATACGCAGCGAAGCAGTCTGGCATTGAAATTGGCACACTAAATACCGCACTGGGGAAGATGCAAAAAACTATAGGTAGCGCGATGGACGGCTCACCCGCCGCTGTTGCCGCCCTAAAGTCTATTAATCTTTCTGTATCTGATTTAAGTGACCTAGGAGCTGATGAGCAGTATATTGCGATAGGTGAAGGCCTCAAGAGTATTATAAACCCAGCGCAACAAGCAGCAGCAGCCCAGGCCATATTTGGACGAGCTGGTATAGAGCAATTAAGTTTACTCAAAGATAACATAAAGGATCTCGTAAATGAATACAAGGGACTTGGTATTGAATTAACTGGGCCCCAAAGTGCTGCAATTGAAAGTTATGGAGACAGCGTTGGTAAACTAGATGCGCTATGGGAAGGTTTTAAAAATCAGTTGGCTGCAGCCCTTTCAGGTCCACTGAAAAAAATGGTTGAGTGGGTAGCTAACTCAACAGTTCAGTGGGGTGGTTTAAGTGAAGCCGCATTATCTACGGCTGAATCCATAGTGGGTGGAATAGATTTAACTATAAAAGCTTTAGAGAAACTCCTAAATATACAAAATGAAGTTTCCCAGAACTGGAAAAATGTACAACTAATATTCGAGAGCAATACATTAAAGAGGTTCCCTAAGGATTTAGACGAAATTGGGTCTAAGATAGCCAAAATAATAGAGTTACAAGGTAATGTATCGAATGGGGAAGCTAGGCAAGGTGAGGGAATGTTATCTGGTATTAGTGCTAAATTAGCTGAACTTAGGAAATCAATTAGGGACACTCCCGCGGGTAGCGTGGGAGAGGACGTTGCCATACAAAAAGTCGTTACTTCTGAATATGAGAAGCAAGTACAGAGACATAAAGAATTAAACGCATTGGCAGATGACCGACTAAAAACAGAGGAATCATTATTAGGAGTTTTGAACGGCATTAACAGCTCCCAAGCTTCTTTAAATTCTAAAAGACAGGAACTTGCAGCAGAGCAAGAGAAGGGGAACGATAATAGGTTTCGTGGGCAGTCAAATGAAAAGTTAGATCTACTTGAGAAGCAGATAAAAGAATTAGAACAATCCTCTGGACTAAATAGAGCTAATGAAGCTACATTACAAGGTCTTAATAAACAAGTAGAGATGAATCCAGAATTTCAGTCTGCTAACATTCTAGCACAGAAGCTAGGGCAACTGGGGGAAACATTGAATAAATTATCTGCTAAGGATAGCCAGCAACAAAATATCAGGCAGCAAGTAGAGGTTAAGATTGATGCCGGACCGGGATTTATAGCTACAGTAGTCAATTCTACTGAAAACACAGCTAAAATTATTGATACCGTCAATACCAGCATTACTGAAGCAGCACGCGGAGAACAAAGATAATGGCATTTACAGGTAGCAGTTTTAGTTTGTGGAACGATACAGGCTTAACATCAGAGTTCAACGGAACTTTGACATTAGTACATCAAACAGATTTAAGTGATAACCCACAGGACTTTGTTTTATACATGGGGTCCGTACTAGAAGAAAGACAATTACAAGCATCATCTAGCCCAGGGGTTGCAAGTATTACCCTAACCCCAACAGATATTCTTCCACACTGGGCAGCCGCCACTGCCTATGTTGTAGGTAATAAAATCCAACCAGTTGCTGGTAATGGATTTGTATATCGCTGCACTAGTTCTGGAACTTCGCACGCCTCTATTGAACCCACTTGGCCCGTTGTTACTATTGGAAGTACCGTTACAGACGGAACATGTATATGGGAACTTAGTAGTGCACATCACCCAATAACAGAAATAAAATTAGCTCTGAGTTCTGGTGGCTTAACATCAGCAACGGGTGGGGCCGCTTTATCTGTAGCTACAACCTTGCTGGGTGGAGAAGCTAATTATCAGGCTATTCATATCCGAGTTACTAACACAGTTACTACTATATCAAATAATACTGGAAATGAAGAACTCGCCTTAACACTTAATAGTTGCATAGAATCGGAAGTCCCATAATATGTCAAGAATTCATTCTAATAATTTTTTAACAAGCATTAATGGCTCAATTAGTGATAGTTCGACAACAATTCTCCTAACTTCAGTGACTAACTTCCCATCTATAGGGGGTGGTGTTACATGTAACGTAACTTTAGCAAATGGCTCCGATATTGAGATAGTAACAGCTACGGCACGTTCGAGCTTTACCCTTACAGTGACAAGGGGGGTAGAAGGAACAGTAGCGAAAGCATTCGCAAGTGGTTCTACTGCATCTATACGACCTACAGCGGATTCAATTGATCGCAAAGCCGATCTTGCTGGACCTACATTCACGGGCACTGTTATCCTACCAAGTACGACAAGTATAGGAACTGTATCAAGTACAGAGATTGGATATGTAGATGGTGTTACGAGCGCTATACAAACCCAATTAGATGCAAAAGCACCCATTGCAGATCCAGTATTCACTGGGTCTTTACAATTACCAAATGGAACGGCCCCGACTGTTAATGCTAATGGTGAAATAGCTCTTGACACGACTATAACAGACCATAAAGGGATGTTGAAGTATTATAGTGGTGAAGAGATGGTTGTCGTAGCTATGCCAACAGCTAACCTCATCTCCACAGATAATTATGTTATTAGTTATGATGCTGCTACAGATGCATTCGAAATGGTAGCAGCTGGAGGCGGGGGCGGAACTCCAGGTGGTTCCGATACGCAGGTACAGTACAATAATGCGGGGTCTTTTGCAGGAATCTCTGGGGCCACTAGTAACGGTACAATCGTAACTCTTACCTCCCCAACTTTTATTACCCCTGCTCTTGGCACTGTAGCCTCTGGGGTCATCTCTGCCTGTACTAGTACGTCAATGACCATGGTTACACCGATCTTAGGCACTCCTACTAGTGGAACACTGACAAATTGTACACTTCCTGTGGGTGGTGTTACTGGCCTAGGTACTGGTGTCGCTACTTTTCTAGCTACGCCCTCAAGCGCTAATTTATTAGCTGCAACAACTGACGAGACAGGGACAGGGGCACTTGTTTTTGCTACAAGTCCTACCTTAGTTACTCCCGCCTTAGGCACTATTGCCTCGGGTAATCTAAGTGCTGGAACTGGTAGTTTAGTTAATTTAACTACCCTAACCACAACAGCCGATATTACAATTAATGGACTTACAGTAGGTAAGGGTCTCGCTGCCGTGGCTTCTAATACAGCCCTAGGCATCTCGGCCTTAGCCGCCGTAACAAGTGGGGCAAGATTGACAGCCCTGGGCCAAGGGGCGCTAGATGTTGCCACAACATTCACAGACTCAGTCGCTGTTGGGGTTGATGCTCTAGGAGCTGCGACCACGGGAGCTGGGGAATGCGTGGCTGTTGGTAGTGGAGCTTTAGCGTTTAATACTTCAGCGGTTAGATCAACTGCGGTGGGTATGTTCGCTCTGAACAAATCTACTGGAGGAACTTGCACGGCCCTTGGGGCTTATGCAGCATATCTAACTACATCCGCTGTTTCCATAACTTCTGTCGGAGCTGTGGCGGCTGGCGCCCTTACTACGGGATCCCTCACCACAGCTGTCGGAGCCGCCTGTCTTGCTTTTGTAACTTCGGGCACAGGTAACGTTGGGCTAGGCAACCTCTGTGGCGGTACTACTGCAACAGGTGACGCTAATTTGACGACTGGGGTTGGTAATACGTTACTAGGATATGCGGCTGGCGTTACCGCCGCTGATACTTCTGGTACTATCGCTCTTGGAGCTTACGCGGTTGCGGTCAAGGCTACCGGGGCCACGTCTGCGGATGCAGGCCCAGGCATTGCCATAGGTTCAGTAGAACAACCAGTTGGCTTTAGAGGTGATGCTAGTATTTATCCTGGTAATCTATGGCGTGTTAAAATTAACGGCACAGCTTATATGATCCCTTTAGCTGCTGACGCCTCTACATCATTGCCAGTGGCCAATGGAGGAACTAATGCCACAGCCGCAGGTATCACAGCATTTAATAATATCACTGGTTATACAGCAGCAGGTGCTACAGGCACAACCTCCACGAATATTGTGTTCTCTACTTCCCCCACTCTTGTTACTCCCGTACTTGGTGCGGCTACAGCTACAAGCGTTGTTCTGACTAAGGTGAATGGCACGGAAGCAGCGAATGCTGTAACAGCAAGCGGGAATGCTGGAGTCATAACAACTTCAGCGCTAACCACTGCAGCAGCAGGAAACTATGCAATAACATGGACTAATACGGTTATCACTAGTACTTCTGTTATAATGTTCACCGTGATGGGCGGGACTAACACAACACAAGCAACCAAGTTCACATGTGTTCCTGGCTCTGGATCAGCGACATTGACTATTTATAATCTAGACCTTGTAAATGCCTTGAACGGCACAATCTTAATAGGGTATCAAGTACTATGACACGAATACACAGTAATAACTTTGAAACAACGCTCAACGGTACTATTACAGACGTAGCAACTACTATGATCCTTACGAGCGTCACGGGATTCCCTACGGTAGGAGCTGGAGTTACAGCTAATCTAACCCTAGAAGATGGGGCTAGTATTGAAATTGTCCAAGTTACCGCTAGATCGAGTTTCACATTAACGATAGTACGTGCCCAAGAAGGAACCACAGGTCTTGCCTTTGGGTCCGGGGCCACAGTATCTTTGAGAGTTACAGCTAATAGCCTAGATCGTAAAGCAGATTTAGCTTCCCCAACATTTACAGGAACAGTGGTGTTACCTAGTGGCCAAGCATTAATTGCGCCGGCCCTTGGCACGGTGGCTTCAGGCGTCATTTCAGCTTGCACAAGCTCAGGAATGGTGTTAACAGCGCCAGTGCTAGGAACCCCAGCGTCAGGTGCATTGACAAATTGCACATCAATTCCAGTTAATCAAGCCATTGGAAACTTAGCTGTTGCCCGTCTTAATTCTGGAACTAGTGCATCATCCTCTACATTCTGGAGGGGTGATGGTACGTGGGCTACACCCTCAGGTGGTGGCGGCGGGTCTGGGGATGTTGTAGGCCCTTCAAGTGCCACCGACAATGCTATTGCGTTATTTGACAGTACCACAGGTAAATTAATTAAGAATTCAACGGTTATAGCTGCATCAGGCGCTATATCCGGCGTAACAACTTTAACAGCAACAACATCACTGACGGTTAAGAGTCAAAAGCTTTGGTGCGGACTTGCGGGGGATTTACATTCTGTCGCCCTTGGTCAGTTTACTTTAGCAGCCACAACAAGTGGCGCTAATAATACCGCTCTAGGTTATAACACATTAAACGCTGCAACCACTGCCGCTGGCCACACGGCAATAGGTCACGGAGCTTTGGCTTTATGCGTAACTGGAACAGGTAATACTGGTGTCGGTCAAGGAGCCTTAGCCAATTGTACTAATAACGAGAATTGTGCATTGGGTGATGGGGCCTTAGGTGCGGTCACTAGTGGCGGCTATATGGTTGGTGTAGGCCCTTCCGCCGGTGGATCTGTCGCAACAGGTAACTATAATATCTTTATCGGATATAATGCCAACTGTAATTCTACATCCCCCTCCGGAGTCATAGCAATCGGAGCTAATTCCCAAGCAGTAAAAGAAACTGGGTCAACATCTGGAGATAATGGCCCTGGCATTGCTATAGGGTCCTCAACTCAGCATGTAGGCTTTCGGGGGGACGGAACAATATATAGTGCTGTCGGAGCCAGTGCTGGGTATTGGAGAGTTAAAGTAAATGGAACTGTATATAAAATACAACTTTTCGCGGATGTATAATAATGGCCTTAGGTGCTCTAAATAGTAGGACTCTTAATACGGCGGCAATTAATGTCGGGGCAGCCCTTGTCCTCCCTCCCGTAATCCCGGTTGAGGATATCTGCCTGGGTGAATTTAATGCCGCCCCAGTTAATTCATATGAAGTGAATGGTTGCAGATTTTTAACTACTATGTCCCCAGAAGTGATACTAAGATTTGCTCAATTAGTAGGTGTTGGTGTAGAGCAGGTAGTCGTAACATTTTCTCAGATAGTTGAGTTAAGAATGGCTATAAGTGGCACTGTGCTTACATATCAACAAGAAGTTCAGACTATACTACCTTCTGCCAATGCATGTACATTTACACAAATAATAGATGCGCCTGGTTCATTTTTAGATGTGTACGGATGGGATGCAACCATCTCTATTGCTGGCGTACAAATCCCGAAAGATAGGTTATCTGGTAACGTAGTTATAACAAAAGAATCTAATCAAAACACACTCTGTGAGTTCAAGGTCAGAGTCGCCCTACCACTTGATTTTATTGATTTTATTGATGGCGGAGCAGTTATAGTAAATTACGTAGATTCAGATGGAGGACATAGATTATTCACCGGGGTCGTAGATTTACCTGAAGTTGACTTGATTAACAAATGGATCACGATTAAGTGCTCAGATAGACGCGAAGAGCTTATCAAAGCTAAGATGTTACCTTTATTACCAACGATTGGCAGATATTCCAAAGAAGTGCAGGGTGATATTACATCTGTCGGTAATGAGATGGAATATAGACTACAGACCGTCCCTAAAGATGTTGACTTTGATTCGTACAATACACCAAACATTAACTCGTGGTATGCAAAAGCTAGTGCTGATTATGTATATAGTAACGCTGATGTGTATTATCAAGAACCTAAGCTCTCTTGGCAGAGCCGGGGTGCTATTGTTAATGATGTCACTGTTATAGTTAAATACCAATATCCAAGACTATATCATTACCAAAGGCCATTTAGCTGGAACACTAGTGCAACAATAGTTACTCAAATACCAGTTGGTGACCACGAAGATGGGTACTCATTCCCTACAGTTGGGATGATTAAATCTGCCATTGATGGAGCAGGTTGGAAACAAAATAATACACTCTCATATACGGAAAGTGCAAGTAACTTCTGGATTACGTTTCAACGTGTTCAATCATCTACTCTTAGACCTTATGCTGGAGGAACTTTCGGCCCTGAACAGTTAATGAGTATACGTCATCATTTAGAAAATGTAGATAGCTACGAAGTGACCTATGCTGCGTGGGAAGGTAGTACTAGATTTGCCCAGACAGTAGAAGAAACATACACATTGACAGTGAAATCAACTCAATCTATAAATCAATATGGAGAATTAACGGCATTCTCAAACTATGAAGTTAAGGCCGATTTTGATACTCATACCTGGGAAAACTATAAGCTTGTAACGGCAGCCCCATCAGATGCTATTACGTCAAATCTAAGTTATAGAGTAGACAAGGACATAAACAAAGATGCTAAGAATCTAGCAATACTAACGGGTATTGATAAAGCGAAGACACAAATAATAGCGTCACATAGAGATACTAAAGTTACTCTCCAAGTCCCAATTAAGCCAGACTTAGAATTGAGGCACACATTAGAAATAGATACAACCCCCCTAGCATGCAAGGGCAAGGTTGTGCGGATTGTGCACACACTTAATTTACCGGAACGTAAAGGACATAGTACGGATATTGAGATAGCCCTATTCAGAGCTAGATCTAGTGCTTCAACCACTGCAAGTACTGTGCCGGCCAAACCCGTAGATGTGGTATCAATACCTAGCTCTACAGTAGTATTGGGGAATCACCTGGGCTACGACTATGACACATTACCAGAAACTACCACACAAGTCTGGAATGGGTTTGTAGGCAATACAATATTCCCACCCACTAGATTCACTGAAAAATTTATCGTAGACACCCCAAGTGCTCCTTCGGATTTAAGAGATTTAAGAAAACTAGCTGCTTCTGGAACTTATGAGGTTGCTCTCCCTAATGATGACCTGGACATAATATTCTAATGGCTACATTTAAAGAAAATATTCGTAAAATAGCACGTACGAAAGAAATAGAAGAAAAGATAAAGGCTAAAGACCTACCTGTTAATAGAGGTCCTTGGGATGGCGGTCGTGGTATAGCCTCTGCTACTCTCCCAGATGTTTGCGCCTTATTTTATAGTGACGGGCCCAATTCTTTTAATATAGCAGATTTACTAGCTGGTACTGTAGGTCCGACACTAGCGGACCCCTGTTCACGTATTGATACATTAACAGGCTTAGTCGACTTTGATACAGCGGAAAATACAGCGAACTTTGGTGGTGAAGTTACTTTAATAGTGCAATTAGATGGAGTGTTTGACTAATGGCGACATTGAAATGGTATAGTGTAGGAGTTTTATTTGAGGGAGGTAACTACTACGAAGGCGGTATACAAAAATTCTCTGGTGGGTCTAGAACAGATCCAAATGCGTTGGATATCTGGGCAGCTAGGGCAAATGTATTCGCCTCTGGGAGTGGGTTTGATACTAAAGAAGAGGCAGTCGCGGGCTTTGCTTCCGCTAGTATGGAGTCTATAGGGGGGATATTGCATTATATCCCAGAAAGAATTTCCTACCCGGCCTTATTTGGTGGCCCAGCTTCAGCATATTTACCAGATGTTAGTCCTTCCTATTCTGAATATCCATTCACTGTTCAAGCTTACTCCTATTCTTTTACAGCATATCGAGGAATAGATCCACCATTATACTATACAACCCTAGTTATCGCAAGTGGATTATCAGATGATGATGTTATTCCTCCTCCTCCCCCAATAGATCCCGAAGATCCAGAATCCCCACCCACTTTAGTGCCAATCACAATACAACTAAAAAGGGATGGAACAGGGACTTATTCCGTGAAGCCCTCTGATGGATCTGTATTAACTAAATACGGAATACCGTTTAGGATTATACGAGCTAAGTTCAATACTACTCGAGTTGCAGTTATAGAGGAAACTATAGCAGGTGGTTTTATGATCTATGAAGAGGTTGCTAGCGCTGCGGTTAGTCCGGTTTATGTTTATACGTCAAAACGAAGATTACAAGAGATAATCACAGCTAATTTAATCCCGCAATATAGAGCTACAATTTAAAGATAAAATAAAGCCCCAATTAAGGGGCTTTTTAGTACCTACACTTCTTCTGGATTAAGTACGGTCTTAGCTGCTATTTCCGCACTAAGTTGTGTTACATATTCAACAATATCACAAAGCTTAGTGAATAAGTACTGGAAGTTAGCATCTGTACATGGAACACCCATACCCACTAATATCTCCTCTGTGATAGTGTCCATTGACTTATCACCGAAGTCTGTATCCATTTCAATTTCCATAATTTTCTTCCTCATCATGTCGATAAATTTGTGCAACTAGTTCTGGACTAAATGTACAGCCCAGAAGAAAGGCCTTGAAGTCCTCTACAACATCATCAATCTGCTCCTTATTACCCCCCAAGGTTACTATTGTACCATCCTCTTCTATATTAGTAAATGTATACTTAGTCATGCCCCCTCCCGTATTTTTCATTGAAATAGTCTAGAGATATAAACATGGGATCGAAGGACCCCTTCGTAACCCTGTGCAGCATAACGCAACCTCTCCAATGCTGATTACCCTGCGGGCCTTTGTAACTTTCGTTATGACTATAACAAGCTCCTGCAATAATCCCCCACTGCTGTGTGCCATCCAGAGTAAACCTAGTGGCAACTTCTAGAGTCTGCTTATGCCCGACAACAAAACTCTGTCCAACTTTAGTTAGCTGGTTAAGTGCATTCCCACCGTAAGGCTTACCTGACATTGGGTTAGCTAGGAAGTGGGTGTAGCACACTCCATCTATGTTAATCGTCTGTAAATAAGGTATAACCTCCCAGTCTTGATACGGCAAGTCGTCAACACTAATCACGCCGTCATACTCTGGTTGAAGATTAACAGCCCTGTCTATACGATCCTCATGGTTTCCTAGTGTTAACACCATCCTAGGCCTGTACTGCTTATGCCCATGGGAGCGCATTCGCTCATTATAGGCCCTCATCGGAGCGAGTAACAAGTCCATTGCCTCCTTACCTGCTGCCACATCTTTTTTATAACGTCTACCTTCAAAACTCTTTTTCCCCTTATCGTAGCTGGAAAGTGACTCCATATCGCAAAAGTCCCCTATACAGATAATAACGTCTGGCCTTTTATCTAATATGTATTGCCCAATATAACTTAGATGCTTGAGACACACCCCTGGCTTGGCTTGTACGTCTGGAAGAACAAAATGTTTCATTTTAGGTCCTTGTTGATTTAGGATCGGAGATTCCTATACCAGAGATTCTAAAATCTCCGCCAGGGCAATCGACCCTAACCGCCTCAAATAGGCAATTTGGGCATGTACATACTTTAGATGCATCTGACCTCTCTAACCTCTCAAATGTCTGATCACATCCATCGCATTGATACTCAAAAATCGGCATGCTAATCTCCTACTAGTCCCAGAAATGTTGTATATACTTGTTTATGTAAAGCCAGGCTTCTAGCTTTGCCTTCTTTTCATTATCTGCTATTCTCTTGTTGATCACCTTGAACATCTTAGTGTAATACTCTTCTGTCTTCGAGTAGTCATGAGTCATTTGACTATTGCCGCTCTTTAGCTTTACGAACCTTATAGGGTTCTTCTTGCTTAAGTATCTGTAACTCTTATCATTGTACCCCTCATCAGCATAAGCCTTCCTAAGCTGCTTTGCGGCTGTCATACAACGTTTATAATTCCTATCACTGCCAACGCAGTTATCCCACCGCTTCAATCCTCGGGCTAAATACTCAAGAGAATCACAAAATAATTGAATTTGATAATGGCTATCAAAATCTTTCATTTCTAGTATATGAGGCCAAAAGAACTTTACATTTCTACAGAAATGCTTGGCTACAGAATACCAATGATGTGGGTAATCGTAATATAGATCTGTCATGAAGTAGTACATAGTTCGTGACATTCTTTTTAACAACCCAGGCTTTTCCTTTCGCCCTGTGCTTTCTTCAAGCTCGTATAAAGCTTGCTCTAGGCTATTACTTAATCGACTCATGAGAAGACCCCATTTGTGTATAACACAGCTAACACGATACACGCCACTGTACCACCTAAAATACCACTTCCAAATTCTGGACTATCCTCTGTTAAAGCTAGATAAAGTCCAGTAGATAATCCATAAGCGGCTAATATGCCCAGTATAACGTTCATTTGCCCCTCTCTTCGTTAGTGTGAATTAGGTGGCAAGGCTTACAAAGTGCCCTAAACCCCTTTTTCTCACATAATAATCTCTGTACAAATGGCCCTATATCTCCAAAGCTTCTTAAGCTGCCACAAGCTAGGATATGATCTACTTCTATGTGTGCCTTTATAAACCAATTGTGGCACACTTGACATTCATACTCAAACTTGCTACGCCCTCCGCCTACTTTTGGTCTACGAACTGAGTTTAGATATTCTGTCCTTGGCTTCCATCTAATGCTTAGTCTTCGAAGGGCTGAACGAATCAGCCCAAAAAATCCTGCTGTTGTAAGAGTGCCGCTACAATAAGGACGCTCAAGTAACGTTCTTTTAACCATTACATAGTCACATATATCATTGCAAATGACAATACAATAATGCCAGCGATCATGAAGGTCCTAATATTTTTATCAATCATTTTTATTCTCCCCAGTAAATCCGTAAGTAAGCCAATAGTTGAGCGGTAGTGTTAGGACAGTGAACAATGAACTTAGTACCCATTGCTTTACTGTCGGCACACTTCCCTGGATCACAAATATTGTAAAAGAAAAACTCACTATCCAATATAATTTCACAATGATCATAAAAGATAGTTTTGGATACTTCTTAATCAACTTATTCATAAACCCCCTTTAGACCATTTGATATAACTATATACGTTCATACACAAGTATACCACTGCGGTTAGTACTAAGCCGTAATTACCACTCTCTACTCCTATATAAGCCATACTCGCTTCGACACACAAGAAGATAATGAACCCCCTCTTATCTCTATGTGCTATTAAATACATGCCAATAATTGCCCCCACTAACAGGGCAATATTGGCTATTATTAGTGTAGTAATCATAATGACGTAGCTGCCCACGCTGCGAGCCTACTTCTTTCACAGTCTGGTAATACAACTGATTTAACAAAGGCGCAGTCCTTAGCTGCGTGTAATAAAAATGTTAGGCCATTTGTCTGCCCGTTCAATTTCCTATTGTCAACTTGACTACTATCACCTAAGCATACAATCTTACAATCCTCTCCTGCTCTAGTAATCAACACCTTAATCTGTTGTGGTGTGATATTCTGTACTTCATCTATTATAACATACCTTTTGTGAAAAGACCTGCCCCTCATGTGCTGCATCGCTAATATTTTAATCTTAGCTTCAGCCACACCCTCATCTACTCCCAGAGCTTCCAGATTATCAACTAAGGCACCACACCACGGCAGCATCTTGTCTGTAATCTCACCAGGTAGAAAACCCATATCCTCACCAACTCCTATAGGTGCTCTAGTAAATATAATATCTTTATATGTACGTGTCTCTACAACCTGTTCCAAACCAGCAGCTAGTGCCAGCAATGTCTTACCTGAACCCGCAATACCCTGCAAAACTACCAAATCAACACTAGCATCAAGAAGGTATTTCATAGCTTCTTCTTGCCCAGCATTCCTGGTCTTAACACCCCATGCTCTAGCCATTTATAATCCTCAGGTTGTTTTCGCTATAAATATGTAGAAATCCAGGTATATGCTCTACTACAAATCTAAGTTTACCTGCTGTCGTACAGAATTTTGCTACCACTACTCCCGCTAATTGATAATCGCCCGTGTATTTCTCCACCTCGTCCCCAACGTCAAAAGCCATACTCATTCCTCGGTAGGTTTAGTTGCGTGTTTCTTTTTAAAATCATCTAACTGTTGTTCTAGTACCCCAAATTCTGCTTCCCATAGTTCATCCGAATCTTGAACATTAAACCATGAGTCTGACTCTGCTTCTTCCCTTCTGCCTAAAGCCCTGCCCTGCTCGAACATTGCTTTTAACTCCTCTGAAATCCCAACTTCAATGGGTTGCATACTACAACAATGTCTAATAACTAGGTTTTGCGCCATCACTTCAAAATCCGGCATAATAGTCATTTTGTCACCTCATAACTGTCTGGACTAAATTCTAATTCTACCATTAACTTATTAACCCCTGTCTCTAAAGCTCTTACGCCTAATCCGCTCTTCTGTGCATCCTCCGATAATCGCTCAATCTCGCTCATAGATAAAGTATAGTCTTTTATTCCGTAGAATTCAAGGGTTTTTGAAGCCTTTGGCATAATATTATTTACTAATATAGTAATGTAATCATCTTTTGTAAGTGTGTCCAATGTCACAATATTGTTCAATCTACCTACGAATTCTGGTATTAAGCCGAATTTAACTACTGCTTGGGCTAAGTCTCCAGCTTTAACACTCTCATCCACTGTATTATGGAATCCTAGCTGTTTAGCTTTAATTGCCTTTTTCTCCATTCCTGTAAATGCCCCTGCAAATATAAAACTAATCCCGTCATACCCTGCCTTATTCTCAAATAAAGCAAGGAAATTTGCTTGTACATGAGAGTTCCAATCACTAGACAGTTTTTGCCCTAATTTGTCAACTTCGTCAACAAATACAACTACTTGATCTAATGTACCATCGTATGACCAATACGTCTGTGGATCATTCTCCATAGCCTCCTTTGCACAATCTCTAATCTTTTTCTTCAGGTCTTCTTGTTTCACACCACCACTCGCCCCAGTGGGGTTTAATTCTGTAGCATCAATCTTTAGCAATGGGAACTTCATAATCTTTGACAAGCTCTCGACTAGATGTGTCTTCCCTGTACCGCTATCTCCTACTAATAGGCAATTTGATAGTTTTATTAAGTTAGAAGCATCTAACAAACCCCATTTTTGATAATAACGAAGCTTTGAACGATTGATCAAGTTAATCAATACTTTCTTAGCATTGTCATGGCCTATTACTAACTCTGACAATTCTTGATAAATACGGCGGTTTGCGTCTGCATGATGCTCTCGCTCTATACTCATGATGTTCCCCTTAGTTATGCCTCTTATTTACAGTGTAACTAATCATATATTATTTGTCAAGAACTATTTAATATTTACTTCAAAATTATTCAGAGTCTTCCAATACTCTACTAAGTGTGAGAAGCATTTCCACGCTGATTCACATTCTTTTTCTTCCCATCTGTGAAGCAACAGGGCCCCAGGTTCTTTAGTGGATATGAATAGATTATAACATTCTGCATTGGGTAACCCAAACCCTTCCCGATAGGCAACGAGCTGTTGACATTGCTCAGGATACGCCTTAACTTTGCTAAAATCCTCAGCACTTTTAGTTTTAAAATCAAGAATAATCCCCTTTTGATTAGCCCATTCAAACGTACTTCCGTCGGGTAGTATCACAGAATGCTTGCTATTGTTGGTGCCCTTGAAATGCAGATCACATTTACCCCCGAAGCCAAGTTTATGACTAAATGATGCCTCTGGCACCCACTCAATATCTCCGAAAGTTTCTTGTATCAAATCAATCACTGGTCTGCAGTAATCTTCGAAGTCCGGGTGAAGCCCTTCCCCTAGATAGTAATGCTCTAGAGCATCGTGTATCTGCCCTCCTCTATCTGCTGCGTCCTTCCCTTCTTTCTGTGAAGCTGAAAATATCTGTCGTTTCCACTGCTCCACATCATTAAACGAGTGGTACGGGTTCTCTAACACTGCTTTTATAATTTGATCCATTTTCCACTTTGTAAGTGCTGGCTTATCTACAATCCCTAGTATTGTCGTGACAGATGGAACCAGCCCTAGCTTTCTCCCGTCACGCATCGTAGTGTCTCGATCCCCTTTACCGTCAGCCTTTGGCACTGTGTACTGTGGCTGCCCGTCTGATATTCGATACCAATGCCCCATCATAACTCCTTGATAATTAAATAAAAGCAGCCCGTAGGCTGCTAAAGGTAAGACTCTAAAAGTCTATGTTGTCAAGGTCATCTTCCTGCTCCACAACCTCGGCCATTTTAGCTAAGGGAGATGGTGTTACAGTTGCTTTGCCTGGCTCGTATTTACCAGCATTAACATTGGCTTCAAGCTCATAAGACAGCTTTAGAAGCTCTTCTGCTATCGTCTTCACTTTGGCAGTTGTGGCCCCTGTTCCTGCTAGCGCTACAGCATCATGCAGAACTGCACCTACTTTAATACCGGCATTGTTGAATGACCCACCGCCACCGGATGACTTAGTAAAACCACCGCCGCCGCCTGTATAAGGCTTCTTTTCAAGAAATGTGGATACATCCTCAATCTTAGTTAACGGCCAGAACTTACCATCCTTCGTCTTAACAACAACAAAAGTACCTTTCGCCTTGATTAAATCTCGGCTAGCTTCATCCAAGGCAGTGACGAAGTTGCCTGTTTTACTCTCTACTCCCGGATTTGGACCGTCTAATCGTTTATATGTTAACTCTATGTAGTCACTTTTACCCCTTTTAGACAATGTATGACCTACATACTCAGCTTTTTGTCGTGATTGTGCGCCGTCTTGCAATTCTGGTAATGCCATAATAATTCCCTCCTACGGGTATTTAGATTAATTTGCTGACGATTAAGTGTACCACAGTTACAGCTATAATACCAGCCCCACCACCAATCACAGTAGCTAATGCATCATATATAGATACATCGTGATTAGTTCCCATGTATTTATTAGCTACAAAGTCATACACTTCTTTACCAACTCCCGCTAAAACCACTACTCCCAAAGCTAGCAATGGTCTTGCACCAAAAGCCAGGCCAATTACTAAGCCTGCACCTAGGTGGTATTGCTTGTCTGTCGGTATCTTATTAAATAGTTCTAATAATTTATTCATGTAATATCCCCTAATACAGGCTATAATCTGGAACCTGTAACACCAGTTTGACCCATGTATTTTCCACCCTTATCTCTGTAAGAAGTGTTACAAACTTTACTACCTTTATAAAACAAAACCTGTGCTATGCCTTCACCAGCATAAATTCTTACTGGTAATGGCGTTGTATTACTAAGCTCTATAGTTAACACACCCTCCCATTCTGCCTCTAGAGGCGTAATATTAGCTATAACACCACATCTTGCGTAAGTACTTTTCCCAACACACACACCTAGAATGTCCTTAGGTATCCTAAAATACTCCAAGCTTCTACATAATACCATAGAATTTGCCGGTATGTCAATTTGTTTGGCTTTTATTTCTGTAAATAGTGCATCGGTTGGCATTTTTGGATCAATTACCACTCCATTAAATATAGACTTATAATTAAACAGCTTAAAGTCATCTGCTAGTCTAATGTCGTATCCGTACGCACTAACACCATAAGATATAACTTTCTTACCGCCTAGTGTCCGAACAGCTTCTTCAATGAAGGGTTGAATCATCCCCTCATCTCTGCATCTCTTTAGTATCTGTGCATCCGATAATATAGTCATTATAGCCCCTTAGTCTTATCTATTATAACATAACTTTCTGTTTCTGCAAAGCTTTTTCCAACTTCTATATCCACAGGTATTTTAAAAGGCATATCTACATTTAAATACTTCTTAAAATTACCCGGTACATCTTCCATTACACGTTTAATAATTGGCAGGACTTTCTCTAAATATTCTTTCTTGACAATAAACCACTTACTATCATGAATCTCGTTAACCATTCTCACCTTGTCTTTATTCTTCAAGAGAAGAGGTAACAACGCCGCGCTTGAAGCTGCTTGTACATCACTAGCAGTTCCTTGAACATGGTAGTTCTTTGTTTGAGTTGTGGAGAACCCTCTTTTGAGATTCCCCCTAAAGTCAATTCTACCAACCTCTTCAAAACTGTATCGCTTACCTGTAACTGCGTTATAGTATCCCACGTGTCTATACTCATCCGAGTCATAGCGTATGTCCTCCCCATTAATAATTGGTAATAACTCCATCCCACAAATAAACTTCTTGCCTTCTTTACCCCCGCCCTTCTTTAGTTTTGGTAGGTGCTTAGCTAATGACAGCTCTTTGCTGTCATTTACTTGTTCCGTAACTTTCTTATTAAACTCAGCTACAAAAGGATATTCTATATCTTCTTGTTCAAAGATTCTTTTAATAATTGATTCATCGATTCCCGTAGTTTTCGCCAAGCTCTTCGGGCTTGCGCCGTACGCTTTTTGATAGCTGATAGTTTTGGCAGCAGTTCGCTTAGCTTCCCATTCGGGAATTCTATCAATTTTACAAAGCCCGTAAATCTCATCGTAGGGCTTATCTTCGGCATACGATAATCTTTTAACATGGAAGTCTACTCCTTCTAATAAATCTTTTGTTAATTGCGGGTCATTAGCCAAATACGCAGACACATATATTTCTAGCTGACTGTAGTCTGCTGATACGCATACCCAGCCCTCTGGTGCTACCAACTGCCCTTGTATTGGTAATAACATATCGCCTTTACTTGGTACATTCTGTAAGTTTGGTTTACTGCTGCTTAACCTTGACGTTATAGTCATGGTGTTATTATAATTCGGATAAAGCAGCCCGTCAATAGATAATTCTAAGAACGGCTCCAGATATGTACTACACATCTTATTATACGTCATTGCAAGACGTTGAAGCCTGCAATACTCCTTGGCTTGCTCATTCTTTGAAGTGTGGTATATCTTTTCAATAATGTCTGAGCCTGTTTTGTAACGTCCTTTAATAGCACTTTCTTCTGTTAGTGACGTAGGGAGGCCAAAGCCGTTGATTATAACGTCTTCTACTGCTGCCCTATACTTAGGGTTGCCATTCTTAAACGTGCCGTCTTGCACCTTTATTTTGAGTTGGTATGTTCCACCAAAAAGAATAGCACTCTTATCTTTGGGACTATTAACATTGAAGGGTCCTAAACGTTCATCCCACATACTACTAATTAAATTAGTAGCTTCCTCAAGATATGTTAAAGATTTTAGTTTAAAGTCTCTTAATGTTTCCTGACATTTCTTTAAATCCACTGTGATACCTGTATTCATGACGTTAGTTAAGCACAACATATAATTATTGTACAATTTGATACAGTCAATCATGCCAAGTTGTCTCGCTCTAGCGTATTGTTTCTGAAACACTTGCATTGTAGTGACGCCATCGGCTTTAGAATAAGCATCATAGATTTTAAATAGTCTTGGGCATCTATCCTTAGCTGCTAGTATTTTATCAGCGCCAATACCTTTCTTATATAATGCACTTATACGAGTATCCTTAGTCTTAACTCCTAGGTATAGTTCTTGAAGCTCTCCAAGTGATGCAAAGCTATGTCGTTGACCTGACATTAAGTATTCAGCTATTTGTGTATCATATACTTGACCCCCTCTCAGCATAAAGTCTTGTAGCTCTTGAGTTTGCCACATATAAGATAGATCAAAAGGCGCGTTGTGCATAATGATCACATCGGCTTTATTTATAAGGCCTGCTACTTCTAATGGGAATTGCCGTTTAAAGCCCCCCGCGTTGTGGTATACTTTCACGTCTGAGGCACTTGACCCGGCGATAATAGTATACATATCATTCGTTGGATCCTTTGCCTGTGGCCCATGAACTCCACTAGAGATCGATGTTTCTGTGTCTATTACGCAGAAAATAGTCATAAGTTACCCCTTAAAAACTTATCTCTTGATATAAACTATATGTGTCTATTATTTCACATGTTATATTACATGTCAAGCCTCTTTTCTTCTTCGGGGTGCTAACGTAACGAATTTTGGGGTTATTGCTATCTTTCCCTATTGTTATCATCGTCTCTGCTGCTGCGCTCTTAGCTTTACAACCAAGCACGTCTTTGTCTGTGAGAAACTTCTTGTGTTTCTCTTCCCCTGATTCTTTATCAAACCAGCTTGTAGAGCCGCTTTGTGTTGTCCCAATGATTGGGCAGAACTCCAAAGCCAACAGCCTTATATTGTCATAAAGCTTCTTGAGGGTTATGGGATCCTCAACACTGGCTAAGATATCTAGCATGTCAATAATAACTAACGAAGGTTTATATTTTTTTAACTTGGCTCTTATGTAACTCACGCCATTGTTGCTCATCTGAAAGACAACGAACTTACTTGCGTCAAATCGCTCGTTAAATTTCTCCCTCACTTCTTCTCTACGCGTCACGATATCCTCGATGCCCCCTGGGATCTGCTTCTTGAACAGGTTAGACCAAAAACGTCCAAAGATATCACCGGGCGTACCCTCTGAATTGAAATAAAGGATAGGCCCCCGCTCTGTCTGCTTGTCAAAGTGCTTAAATGCATGTACAGCTTGGCTAATGCAAAAAGCACTCTTACCTGTATTACTATCAGCACTAACTACAACAAACTGTCCTTGAATTAAGCCGCCAAGGTTAGTCTGGAGGCTTGGCAAGAAATATGGTATACCGTTTGTCTTATCAAGTACCGATAAATCTACGGTAGATGACGTAATAGCCTCATTATCATGATCTAATAGGATCAATTGTTCCTTATTTTCGTGCTTCTCTAATATATCACGAAGTTTTGGAACATTGAAGTCGTTGTTTGCGGCTTCTATAAGCTCGTCTGTAGTTTGTTTGTGCATTAAACCTAACAAGCAATGTTCTGTGCCCTCTGCTTTCTGTATAGCAGGAAACACATAATCCCTATAATACTCTATATCTAGTTGATCTAGGTCTTTATTATGCCAATTTTGACTAAATTGTGTAAAAAATTCTCCAAAATCCACTGACTTATGGTCATTGAACATAGTGAAGTATCTAACATAATCCGTCAAGATCAACGAAGTTGCAGGAAGTAAGCGCTTTTTATCCACAGAGTTTATATATAAATCAAAATTCTGCTTATTAGACATGGTGGAGAGCAAAGCGCTCTCCAGCAAAATATCTTTTGGTTGTATAGTTGTCATAATGCCACCACCAAAGCGTGTACTATATAAACAGCAGTCGACACTATCACTACAGTTAAACTTACACTCCAAATTAAGAATAAAGATTTCATGATAGTGTCATAGGTATCATATTTTAAACGTGTCATTATTCATCCCCTCCCAGAGCTTGTTAAATTTGTTTGGTAGATTTAAAATCATCTATCATTAATGAAACACATTCTTTCATTGTAAATAAATCAGCTAATTGAGCCAATGATAATAAATTACTAAAATTAGAGTCTCTATTAGTTAATATATGTAACTCTAAATATATTTTTCTAAGATGTACATCTACTCCACTATCTTTTATATAAGTACTCATACCTACTCCCAGAGTTTGTTAAATTAATATGTTTCGTCTAATAAATCACCTATCGTGATTTCTCGTACGCTTTTTAATCGTTGTTCTATAGCCTCATCAACTTCATTTCTATAATTTTTAGTGTCTCTTAATCTTCTCACCTCATCCCTAAGCTGCATTATTTCCTCGTATTGTTCCGTTGACTCTTCCACATGTCTATACATTTCAAATATAATATTTCTCAATAGTTGATTTCTTCCTAAGTCTTCCGCATTATATTGCATGTATTCCTTTAACCTTTTGTCCCAGTCGTTAAATATTCTGATTTCTACCTGCTCCATACCAACCTCCAAATTTATTAAAAATTCATGTAAATGTAGGGCCTAAGCCCTTCATTCTATTGACTTATCTGCACGTCTTTGAAATGCCTTTTTAATCTAGCTGGTAGTGTAGGATCATTGGCTTTTATATAAATATCTTCACCTTTATGCATCTTATTCATTTCTGATTTTGACAAAAAGGGACAAATGGTGTCTTGTAAAACCCCTTTTAAATATTCATCATTATGTTTAACATCCATGATCATGTCCCCACTTTTACCGTAAGTACCCCCACTATAAGTATGTAGCATAAGGTAAGTATGTGGTTGCATTATTAAATAATCACCTGCCAATGCGATAATAGCCCCCATAGAATGGGAAGGATAAACGACATTACAAACTATAGTAGCTTTACTTTCTTGTATAGCCTGTACGATCATAAAGCCTACTGAAGCATCACCACCAGGGCAATTAATACGCAGCATCATTCCGTCACCTGCTTGGGCCTCCCTTAACGCAGTGATAAGATCTTTATAATCATTGAAATTGTCAATTCCGTCATATAAAGTCCATTCAGATCTGATATTAGTGTGTGTTACATGTTCAATCATCATATAATATCCCCTTAAAACCAGTTATGGAAAAAACTAACTTGACACTGTGGTAAATTTAATTCGTCTACTCTAAAAGCATTGTCTGGGTGTCCTTCTCCTGCTGCGTCTGATCCAAAGTTATCACGGAATACTTGCATAATCCGTGCCCCTTTACATTCGTCATAACCGGCTCGCATCATGATGAATGCCCCAATCTTATCCGCTGCCGCTTCTTTGTAACTCTGGTTAATAGGATAATTTAAAACCTCCTCCATAGCCCCATGTTGCACATCGTAGTTTATAACATGTCCTAATTCATGCCCTAATACCATGGCCACTTCATCAACTGTACTCATTTTATTTAGAATACCTGTCGTAATATTTACTGTTTGTCCATCCGTCCACGCATTTAAAATCGGACTATCCAATATAATTAATGGTGGTTTTGATCCTAATCCTGACTGTATATATAAGCTCTGGTACACTTCCTCAACTTGTGAGTTTGTGAATCCATGAGTAACTTTTTGGATTACGGGCTCCGGTCTATATAAAAACATAGAAAAACCTAACGCAACGCCTAAGAACACCGTAAATTTACTTACCGGATCGAATATTTTCATCACTTACCCCTAACAATTGTTTAAGTTCTTCATCGCAATAGTCCTTTGGTTGCTTGTCTGTTCTCAGCACCTCAACAGTCCGTGATTCTCTTACTGCAAACGCCCTATACTTTGCGTTAGTGTGTAATGATTTTGACAACTTACTGGCTACTGTATCAGCTCCTGTATGTCCTGCCTCGTCATTATCTAACCACACAATGATATTGTCTGTACTTTGTTCTAATAACTTTACTCCGCTATACGTCAGTGAAGTACCGAACATGCACACTACATTAACATGTTCCCCCAATCTTATAGCACTTATATAATCTTCTACAATTACGGTTATGTCTGATTTTCGCTTACACTTAATAACAAATGGTGTCGTTTTGTCTCCTTTTGTAATAAACATCTTATTAGGGAAAAACCTTTGCTGACAAAAGACTAGTGCGTTATCAACAAACACTGGTAATAATAACCCAACTCCTCTGTACACTAAACCCCTTTCTGTAGTAAATTCAGTGTGTTGTGTGTACGCTATCCCATACTTCTTTATTAAGTTATCATACACATAATAACTATACAACCATTTTAACACACTTGGGGCAAATTCACTAATGTTTTGTGTGTGTTCAGGTAGTCTTATCTCTGTATTACTGGCTTTAATCATAGGGCGATAGGCCATTGTAGCACCATCTGTCCGCTTTGTCTTGCCACACGTGAAGCACTTAAACCCATCACTATAAGTAGCAAAGCATGGAGTATTATTGCCACCACCACAAAATGAACATGGCCCCATACTAATCAGCATAATCTTCTTCTAGTGGTAGTGTTGCTTCCCACACCCCATCTAAACTCTGTATTCTCCAACATCTTTTAAATAAGGATAAGACAAATTTCTTATGTAATTTTAATAAGTAGCAATGCTGCTCAAAATTATCATTTGAAAAATAATCATCATCATGATCAACACCGGCTTGGGTAATTACAGCACATAATAAGTTAATCTCCGGCATATCCCTATTGTGTCTATCAGATGATAGATCTACCAATGTAGTCTCTAATTCCTTAAACATTAATTCATGACTTTTTTGAGCGATTGTTTTCATGTCATCTCATCCCATCAAAGTTAAGTTTCACTATTAATTTTCCAAGGTTGAATTCCCTGTCATATGTTGCGCTACTGATCATATTGTCTGATTCTAACATAAGTCTACACATCGCTTTAATTATATAAAGATGCTTATTTGTTTTATCATATGTTGCAACGTCTTTCACATACTCTATTACGAACTCTAGTTCAGTTTGCATTTTGTTCCCCTCTCAATTGCTGTGCCATCATAAGTATATTTGCCACTATATGCGCCATGTGGTTTTCTCCTGACTCCTCGTCAATTTCATCAACATATAGATATGATATCAGATGTCTAGCTGCTGCGTCAAGCAATAAATCAACATCAATTGGTTCTTTCCACGATTCTTGTGTATATTTACCAGATTCAAGAGCCTTTGCACGTACTGCAATCACACCATCAAATAACTCTTTGTGTGTCCCTACGGCCAACGCTGCATATTCAACTAGCATCATGAATGTTATTTGCTGACTGACTTCATATTGATGTGACAGTAGGTCATCAAGATGTCTTCCTACATAATCAGCTGCTGTCTCTGCATACTCGCTAGCCGATGCGATGGATGATAAATAACAGAATCTCGCACCCTCTGCTTTACCTTTGCTATGCTTACGGGGCTTTTCAATGATAGTTTCTAGCTGTTTATTTGTAATGTCTCCCGTATTCTTTTTCATATCGTTGTAACAAAAACCTAAAGCATCGTCAATAGTGTTTCTAGTTTGATTTGTGTTAGTGCCAACTGTTTTCCCAACAAACTGTGCTGTATTACCTGGAGGTACTAGGCATTTGTTAAATCCAGAATACTTTTTATCAAGTTTCTTATTATACTTCTCTGCATCTGATAGCCCTTCAAACTGGTCATAATGTCCCATGTAGTTCTCCAATAGTTGATTAATTAAGATAATTATAGCTATTTATAGCCACTATGTCAACATATTTTAGCAATATTTGTTATGGGGGTTGACAAACGTGTTTCTGTATGTTACAATTAGTTATAATGGTTGTATAGCTATAATATGTTTTATCAGGCTCCTAAAGAGCCTTAGATATAAAACATATATAGATTATAACATATATAACTTTAGTTATATATTATATATATATATAGAAGCCCCTTCAATGGGGCTTCTTTGTTTCTAGCTATTATGATATAATAGTTATATAGTAATTACAAGGAATACTATGACTAAGATTAAATTTAAATACGATTATAAAACAACAAAGCAGCTGGCTGCTATGACAGCAGCCCAGCTATTAGGGTATAAAAGGGCTATGGGTTTACAGGCAGAGAACTTAAAGTCAGAGGCTGCGGAATGGGCCTACACATATAAACTATTGAGAAGAGAGCTAGAAGATAGGATGATTGATATAGAAGCAATGTTGTTAGGAGCTGAATTAGATCGCCTTGAATCAGATGGCAGTATTTTTGGAGTAGTGGGATTTATACATTAAGGGGAATATTGTGGAAGACTTAAAAATTGTATTGTGCGTTCTTGCTGCATTAACAGGTATGGGCGTGGTTTTATCAGTTACCTACACAGTTTGTGTGTTATTATTACATTCTTATGGGGTTAACTTATGAATGAATTATCGATCGTAGAAAAATACATAGACAAACTAATTGTGAGGTATTTTGCGGATACGTCACAAAATGACCTTATCAAGAAATTAGCGATAGATATATATTGTTTAGGGCATAGCCATGGACAAAATAAGGTAACTGGTGAGGGCCCATTAGTATGAATATATCGAATAAAGGTATTGCTGAGCTGTTCGGCCATGAAGGAGTCTGTCTATCCCCGTATCTGGACAGTGTAAACGTATGGACTATTGGTTTCGGGGCTACTAAGTCCGAAATTCCTGACTTAGATGGTAGTCATAGAGACATTACAATGAGGGAAGCGGTTGAGTTATTTCGGGTCGGTATTGTTAAGTATGAAAATGCAGTTAACAAAGCACTAAAAGTGGGTGTCACACAAGAGCAGTTTGATGCATTATGCAGCATCTGCTATAACATCGGCACAGGCGGCTTATCAGGCAGTACATTTATTAAGCGTATAAACGTAGGGGAAAGCCTACAGCGCATTAAAGAAGCAATTATGATGTGGTGTAAGCCTAAAGAAATCACGGCACGTAGAGCTAAGGAAGCATTATTATATACTGATGGTAAATATAGTAATGGCGGTAAATGTTTGGTATTCCCGACCAATGGTAAAGGACGTACCTTGTATACGAAAGGTAAGTCCGTTAATGTAGAGGATTTACTTAAATAATATATTTATAATTATTTTATATAATTCCCTTGCTATTCCCTAAAGCCCTTCTATACTTAAATTAAGAGAAGGGCTTTATACATTAAGGGGAAATATCATGTACGCAATAAGAGATGAAGTAGATGAAGAGATTACTATGTTACTTCATGAAGATGAAACATTCATACTATTATCAGAAGAACAAAAAGAAATAGTAATAGCAAGATTGAATACAATGCTTCATCATAATATTTACAGAATTATTACAGAATAAGTTTGACAACTAGTGAATATAAGCTATAATTACAGTAAGAGAAGAGTTTAAGGGGAATGTTATGAAAATAGGAATAGTAATTATTGTTTTAATTATTGGATGTAATGCCTACCAAGCGTTGCATGATGCAGTAGACGCTACCCCATCACAAATAGCATATTTACAAAGTACAGGAGCATTAAAATGAACACTAAAGCAAGAAACTTATTAGTATTATCAGTCGGATTAATAGTCATGTTAGTAGTAATAAGTTGTGTTGGTGTCTGTAGTCTTGTTTCGAGGTGCTTATGAAAACTCAAAAAAGTCATTTGGAGCGTCAAATGCAACGAAGCCATGATTTGGCTATGTCAAGAATTAATAAGTCACAACAGTGCTTAAAAAGAGCTGAAAAATGGTGCATAGTTATCACGAGTATAGTGTGGGTAAGTGTGGTAGCGATATCATATATACTAGGAGCTTAAAATGTGTATTAATTGTGAGTCTATAGAAGAAGAACAAGAATGTGAAAAAAGCCTTGACGAGTTGTATAAATACAGTTACAATGAAATCATGGGATTAATTAAGGAACAGGAATTTAAGGATAATAAGGGTGTTATATTACATTAGGGGAATAATATGAATACTATGCTTAAAGAATTGTTTGAAGAAGTAAAAAGGCCAGCTGTTGTATTAACAGTGATTGAGAATCCTGGGGTTGTTGTAGATAACAGCAATCTACCTACAGGTTGTAGATATTGTGAATTAAGGGAGGAGCAATCATGGACGCAGTGGTGATGGTCGGATTGTTAGCAGCTATTTATTTATACGCTTATACAAGGAATCGATAATATGTGTAAACTACTAGAGCTTAAAGGACACCCACATAAATTTGTAGAGTGTAAGTATAAATGTTTTAATGCACAATGGGTAAATGGGGGGTTGACAATCTACGTCTTTGCACTAGCAACTGCAACACTTTGGCTATATCTACTATCTTAACATAATAGCCCCTTAATGGGGCTTTTCTGCATATACAATATAACCATGATAATTCCCGGAATTAACGAACTATCTAATGCGTATTATGTGTACGCCGCGTAAACACGTACTTAATATATGCTTAAATAACCCCTCTTATTTGTACACGTATGTACACATCAGGCCATATAAGGCCATAGATATGTGTACTATATACGTCTATATATCTATTGTATAACTATGTATAACTATGACTAGGCTTGTGAACCAAGCATGTATGACATACATGTACATAGTAGTGAACAAGCATAGATACACTAATACTATCATACACCTACATGTTTATAGGGATAGGTGTATATCAACACGGCTATATGTATATAGACGTAAGCTATAGGGAAGAGTGGTAACTCTTCTGGTATCCAGCCCTCAGCTGGCTCCCTCTAGAAATCAAGGGCATGCGTTAGCACGCACTAAGGGACAGGGCATGAGCTTACGCTCACTAAGGGCACATGTGTTACACACAAGCAGAGAAAGGGCCCCCTACTCCCCCCAAGAGAGGGAGGGAGGGAAGTGCCCACAGGTTCACAGCTAAAACCCAGAAAAGTGAACCTTAAGGAAAGATTAAGAAAGGGGGTAGATGCCTCCGGCGGAGGGTATTACCATACCCTATTGCTATTAATCCGCATACCTGCGGACACAAAACTGTAAAGCAAGCGTAAAGCTTCGTCTTTCGACTTGCTTTACTATGCATATAAGCTATAATTACAATACAAGAAGACAAAGGGGGTTAACATGGACATTCAACAAAGGCGGATTAACTCATTAGCTGATAAGATTATGGCTGTAGAAGCTGAAGAACAACTCAGGCAGACAGATCTAGCCTATTTAGCACTAAATTATAAACAAAGGGTTGCAATATTAGAGAGACTGGAGTATATTAATCAACAGAACATATATAAAATACAGGGATAGGCATGAATAGAAGATTTTTAAGTGTGGTATTTATAATTATGAATATATTTATTTATCCACAGATGGCCTTTAGTCAAGATCACAATTATTTGGCTAGATTATTGCAAATTAACACGAAATGGGAAGAAAAGAGTAGACAAGTGTATAAATATAATTATATAATAAAGACTAGTAGACTTTAAGGGGTTCAAATGTTGTTTGAAAAAGAGGTTGTTTGGGATCAGATAGAAAGTTTGCTACAATCACTACTAAATAAGGAGGAGCAGGAGCGAGTAAAAAATTTAAAAAATCAATCAACTTTAGGGGAAGACAAATGAAAAATCAAAGCGGATACAGTTTGTTAGAATTAGTAATTGTTATTGTCATTATTGGTATTCTAATGGCAGCGGCTATTCCAGCGTACTTTACATTAGCTCATAAAGCACGCGTAGCGACAGCCAGGGCGGATGTGTCTACAATTTCGCAAGCTGTTGAGTTATATGCTAACCTAAACGAGGGGAGATACCCAGACAACCTTAGAGAATTATTGGATGATGGATTAGAAGCTCGACTCGTGGTATTGCCACTTGATCCATGGAGTCATCGTTATCATTATGACCGTGTAACGCACGTTGTAAGGTCTAATGGGGCTGATGGGCAGCAAGGCGGTACAGGTTATGGCACTGATATCGTATCAAATGTCAGATATAACCCATAATAACTAGTGATAAGTAATTAAAGGGCCTTAATGGCCCTTTTTCTTTACAGATTCTTTTCAAATATATTTACATTTTCCCTTGCATACCTGTTAACCTGTGCCATACTTAATATAAGAGAAGAACATAACAAAAGAAAGAGAGTGATTGGAAGGTCCGAAGTCGCAAGGACCAAGAAGAGGGGAAAAAGTGAATGCCCCTGCAAGAATCGAGATGGAGTACCTCGAAAGCCTGTGAGCCAAACCAATCATTGACAAGGAACAAAGAATAGAGGCCCCTAAAGGCCTCTTTTTTATTACCCTAGGATACGTACTAGGTGAGCTTGAAGTCCTAAGGAATGTATCCCTTTGGCCCCACAATCGATAGCGAATGATGTATGGTTAGGGTAATATTTAACAACCCCTTCGTAAGAGCATATTTCTTCCTTACCTTTGTATCTAACTTCCACAGCTACTAGATCATTTTCCCAAATACTAAGGCCGTTAATATCAACGGCCCCTGTACAACACATCCCATCACTTTCTCTTATAATCATGACCTAATCCTCCCCATGTCTATAATAGCCTTGTCATACCCATCATTAAACAAGCTCAGAAGCTCTCCAGAGAGATATTTAATACCACCCTTCCCCTCAGCCTTCCTTCTTTCTATCGTCTCAATAAGACGTGCTGCGAGCTGTTCTAGCTCAAGTGCTGTTTTTGGTTCATACATTATAATTCTCCTCGTCTATCAAAAATAACAATAACACTTGGGAAATTAGCACAATTCTTACTTGGTACCCCATTCCTTTCAAACTTCAGGCGTTTTGACAAAAAACGCACCTCACATCCTGGCTTTGGTTTGTTCTTTTCATAATCCCAAAACACACCAAAGGTCTTTGTACTAGTGTCAGCCTTTATCAGAGCCACAATACAGCACATTTTGCTGTCTTCCCATGCCTTTGTTATAAATGGTAGGGGGTTAGAGTAGGGTGGGTTCATAAATGCTGACATTACGCCCTTGTTTACTTCCGTAAACTGTGTATTTAGATAATCATCCTCAAATCTCCATAACTTGCAATTATCTGCATTGGCACAAAGGTCAATGTAGAAATTAAACTCTTTGCTTAGCTCATCAAACAACGCTTGTGGCGTTTCCCACTGGTCAGATTCTTTATCCATAACTATTCCTCATGATCTAGCACCATTTTATCAATTAAGTCGATAAGGGTGGAGCCTTCATAATTCCAACCCTTATAAACGCCTTTTTCCTGGGCATAGGCAATATATTTGCCAGCTGCCTTTAGGATACGCAAAAACACCTGAGCCTTTTCATGATCTGTGGCAGGTGTCGTGCGTTTAAATTTAATAACATCACCCATTATATTGGCTCCTATGAACAAATAGTTTTTCTATGGGTTTTGAGGGTTCCGTTGTCTTATTGTTAACATTACAGTTAACCTTCTTACTCCAAACACAAACCCAATCACTAGGGGCATTGTACTCTGACACAAACACTCTGTGCCCATCAAACACCCAATTATGAGCCTGTTCCCAAAAGTGATTGTGATTAAACAGCATGTTTCTATATTTCTCCGTTTTAGCATAAGGAGGATCGCAGTATATAATACTATTTTCCGGGATCCGAAGGTCTGCGTAATGGCTGTGCCTAAAAATAACGCCTCTGAGTTTAGGGAACTGTTTTAAGGCACTATTATAAGCTTGTTTTGAATAGTTGTCACCCCTATTATTTTTCGCCCATCCCCTCATCCACTGACTACCAAACGTATGTGTAAATCCAACATAGCCTATAGTCGCGTTACATTCGGGGCCATACAATCCACCTTTTGATAGATTCTTTAATACATGGTATGTCACCTCTGTAACTTCCTCAGGAGGCAACCAGTCTCGCACTGAAACTGCGTCCCACATTTCTATTAGGAACCTATGACTATCAGCCCCTATTCTGTTTCCTGTAACCTCTGAAAGAGTGTTACAGCCCCCACAGAATGGTTCTACATACCACTGCCCTTCTTGCCTATCCTTTAGGATGATAGGCAAGATGTGTTTAGCTAATAATCTTTTACTTCCCATGTATTTCATGTTAATACCCCCTAGTCAAAGTAGCTATCGTCATAATCATCAAACCTACCTGCCCATTCGTCCAATAACTCAGCTTGTGTTAGCTGTTGATAAGGGCCATCATAAGCCTCGCTATACTTATCTGCAAATAGCTTAGGGGTAGGTATTACTATATCCCCGTTCGCGTCTTTAACGATGGTGCTAGCGTCTTCTATGGAGTTTGCCATCTCCTCCACCCAAGCATGAAATGGTTTCATGTTATTGCTCCTTAGTTTTACTCAGAATTCGTTCAAACACTGTAGCCACCCATAACTCATAGCGCTCTAGCGCGGCCTGGTCCATCATGACCGCACCAGGCTCAGTTTACGCATTGCAATATATTTATCTACGTTCTTATTAACTCTATCCTGTGTTAATCCATAGCTAGTTAGAGTTCCACGCGCTGCATGCGCGTTAAGCTCTAGCAAACCCTGAGCAATAGTATTCTTAATTTCGGCAATAGCCGGAATATTGGACTCTATAGCAATATCCTTACGCAATAAGTGTATAGACATGATAATCTCCAAATAATTAGTTACACTATTACTATAGAATAATCCGGCCCAAAAGGCAAGGATTATGTTAAATTTATTTTAGTTGTAAACAAAGAAGCCCCAATAAAGGGGCTTCTATATATAATATATAACTAAAGTTATATATGTTTTAAGTTATATTAATCTTTCACTTTAGGTTACAGATTAATAGTATATATCTTTAAGGTCTTAAGTGTATTATACACTGTAGTAGTGGCGTTTGTCAACCCCCTAAGAAACACACTTAAAAATTATTGTAAATAGTTGTTGACAGGCCCTAAATTATAGACCATACTGTACTTAACAACCTAATGGAGAACATTATGAGAGAGACAATAAATTATAAACAAGGTACTACGAACTACATACGAGAAATAAGCCGTGGACGGCCAGTACGAGTTGATTCATCTGAGTATCTAGAATCCGTTGACAATTCCATGACAGACGTATTCGAAGATCTAGAATCGGACTTAGTGGCAAAATTAGGATTCTCTGTGGCAGGACATGTAGAATTATTGCTAGAAGTTATGAAGTCAGCCGCCCGTAATGGAGATGAAGACTACTTTCTAGGCCACACATTCGCATATCATTGTAGACTTCTGGGATTAGACCACACAGAACTCCAAGAAGCTATTGCGACAAGGGGGCTAGCTAAGAAGGCATCAGGTGGACGGAACAATAGTAAGGAGGCCATGAAAGCCAAGCAGGAAATTGTTAGTAAGTATGAGAGTGGTCAATATGGTAAAAGACAACTATCAGTACAGTATAGTGTTAGTATGGAACATATAAATACAATATTGAAAGATGCAGCACCTAAAATAAAGAGGGATGTTACTAAAGAGTACGAGGAAATACGTATCGCGAGGGATAAAGGAGATTCTATACGGACATTGACAGCTCGTTATAATGTATCCTCGCAAACTATTTATAAGGCACTACTTGACAAATGAGGTCTTACATGTTATAATTATAACAAGGACATAGAGAATATTCGCTGGCTTCCAAAAGTTCCATTAAGAGAACGGAGGCTCCCTCCTAGTGAAGCCCATTCTTTATGTCCGCTAGAATTTTAGTTATCGCGGGATAGCTCAGTCAGGTAGAGCGAAGGACTCATAATCCTTATGTCGTTGGATCGAAGCCAACTCCCGCTACCAGTTAGAAAGACTAGTGGTAATATGGTAGACAAACTCCATGTATGCGGATAAGGTCCCATCCCTAATCGTTAGCTTTCTTTCCTCTGCTCCTTAGGCAGTGTAGTACGGTTTAGAACCTTAAAGAAGTTCTAGGCGTCAAAATAAGTCAGAGACTAGGCAACTAGGGCATGACTGAATTTGTGGTGACTCCCAAAGACCACGAATAATCTACGGGAAAATGAGATATACCATTATGAAAATTAATGGGGTGACTGTCACGGCAGGTGCCAATCCTGCATAAATTAAAGAATTTGTAGTATAGCTCAACTAGAGCAGCGGAGAGATAAACCGTCAGATGCGTATCTTGAATTACGCTGGTACAAATAACACAGGACTTGTTACGTAGTTTAATGGTAAAACGGCTGCTTCGGCAGGGGGATGGGAGTTCGACTCTCCCCGTAACAACGAATGTGTGATTACAAGCAAAAGCGGCTAGGCCAGCCCACTAAAAGTTTGGTCTGCTTGTATAAAGTCAGGATGAAGCCTGACAAATCTCGGACACAGGTATTCCTTAACAGGACTTCATGATCAACTGGACGAGCTAGCTGTAATGGAACGTCGCCCTGCATTGTAGCAGGGAAGGTACAGATATACAGCGCTGTTGAAATACAGACGTGAGCGAACGTAGTAGCGGAGCGAGTGAGAGCCTCGCAACATGGACCTAAGTATGTTTTTAAAAGACTTCGTGCTGCACTACAAAACACGTTAAGCCGTAGTAGACAACTGATGAGACGGTTGGCAGTGGGTGAAGGCCCCACCGTGAGGGATTCTCACTTCACGATAATATCAGAGACGTTGATGACGTAAAATGCGACTAGCTCGTTAAATGCGAGCACTAATAACACGGCTATGTGCTCTACTAGTTCAGCTAGCACCACGTAGTTATCGTATCACGACCGGGCTATGTCATTTAATGATAACCCCAAATTGGCGTGTGAGCCAGGCGTTATGGCTCCAGAGAGTGGCAGACGTGCCACATACGCACTTATTACCCCCTGGCCCCTTATGGGGCTTTGTTTTTTTTTATATATACGAGACGAGAAGCAAATGAATTATTGTGAAGATTGTGGTGGAACTATTCCGCACATAGGTAAATAAATGTTCGCACTACTACTGCCGTTATTAGCCTCTATCCCAGGATTGCTTGGTAAATACTTTGAGCAAGTTAATGCCATCAAAACCCAACAACTTGCAAATGACCTTGCTATAAAACAAGAACAAGCTAAACTTATAGCACAAGGAATTATAGCCCAGAGTGAACTTGGACAAGAACAATTAAAATCTACTTCAGCAATGTTTAAGCAATTAATATATTGCGTAATGTTGGCCCCTGTCGTTATCACTTGTTTCGACCCAATTGTGGGGAAAGAGATTTTTATATCCTTAGGCATAGTACCTGAATGGTACATGGCCCTAATATCAACCATAGGGTTGGCTATGTGGGGTATTAACAGCGATAAACTACAAGCTATGATAAGCTCTAGACGAGAATATAAATTAGAATCGAAAAGAATTGTAGCTAGAAAAGAATATTATGATGCACTAAGAAAAACAAAGGGCTTTGTAACTCCTGACGATATAAAAGAAATGGAGCCAGTGTTTGATGCATTGGATAAGGATAATGCAGAAAATGGATGATGTTTTAAAATTACTATTACAGTATGCAATAGCCCCTTTGGCGGCTTTTTGCGTTTACACATATAAGAAACAAGCTCTTAAAGTAGATAAACTAGAGGAACGTATCTCTAGTGTAGAGACTTCAACAGCAGTTATCAAAGTTATGGTAGATGCTATTCATCAAGACATTAGAGATATAAAAAGAAACATTGAAAAACTTGTTGACCGAGGTAACCAATGAAACCAGGCCGAATTGTTGGCGGTAAGTACGATAAGAAGTACGGACGACAGCTTATGAAAGGCTTGAGAAATGACGGCATGTCTGTAGAAGAAGTGTGCCAACTCTGGAATATCAATCGTACTACATACTATAGATGGATTGAGATACACGAAGAATTTAAAGATGCTCATGAATATGGTGAAAGGGATGTTATGGCCTATTGGCACAGGCTGACTCGGGCAGCAGCATCTGGACAGATTAAAGCTAATGCAGGCGTCATATGCTTCGCAATGAAGAACATTGCAGGTATTGAGTGGAAAGATAAGCTAGAAGTTACTAATGACGGCCTAGAGCAGATACAAAGAATTAATATCAATGTATTACCAGCACCGGAACAGAAACCTTTATTGATAGAGCATGAGGACGTAGACAGTGAGTCGTGATGTTAACTTTTCAGTTACTCCAGACCAAGCAGAATTCTTAAAGCTAGATTGCGCCTTCCCTGCCTTCATAGCAGGCTATGGCTCTGGTAAATCGCACATAATGGCAATCAATGGCTTTATGGATGCAACACACTCAAGTGATGCCATTGTGGCCTTCTACGAACCCACACATGACCATTTAAAAACAATCATAATCCCTAAGATAGAGGGGTTATTAGTAGACCACGGAATTCGTTATACGCTTAATAAACAAGATGGAACTATAATGACTAGCAATAGCCAGATAGGGGACTTTATGTTTAAGTCTATGGACAACCCTAGCATGATTGTGGGGTATGAGTTTTACAGAGCACACATAGACGAATTAGATACCCTACCCCAAGATAAAGCCGAGGAAGTGTGGCATAAGGTTATTGCACGTAATAGACAACGGCCCAAAGGGATTGAAGACGTAAAAAATAGAATATCTATTTATAGTACCCCTGAAGGCTATAGATTTTGTTATAAAATGTGGGGAAAGAAAGATAACCCACGATACCAGATGGTACAAGCCAAGACGAGAAGTAATCCATACGCATCACAAGAGTTCATTGATAGTCTTTTAGATATGTACACAGAAGAACAGGCAGAAGCTTACTTGAATGGTCAGTTCTGCAACATGACTTCAAGTACTGTGTACTCAAATTATAATAGAAAGATTCATGATAGCACAGAAACGATCAAAGATAGTGACACTCTATATGTAGGATGTGACTTTAACGTTGACCATCAAGCTGCTACAATATACGTTAAACGTAATGGCGGTCAGCAATGGCATGCCG
>Ga0172380_10001513_pt1 | contig 39745 bp, 35 predicted proteins | sample Leawe162metaG_FD_119747 | JGI IMG/M metagenome (GOLD analysis project Ga0172380, IMG submission 119747) | Leachate microbial communities from a municipal landfill in Southern Ontario, Canada - Leachate well 162 metaG | ecosystem: Engineered > Solid waste > Landfill > Unclassified | place...
AGCACCGGAATGAGGGAATACGGCGACAAAAAAACCGAAATCAAATCGCGGCGGTAAAGAATTTCGCGTGAAATTTAATCGCGGGTGAACGCTTATGAAAAATTCGATTTATTCTGCGTTTCCTTAGTGGGTGGAACCTCATGTCCGTCTAGCGCCCCGCATAAACCTGATACAGCGGATGTAACGCCACCGGGCCGAGTTCTTGCTTTGAGAAGGCCAGCCCTGGCGTGTCTCCGGCGTTGGACGAATTGACTAGTTCCAGGTGTTCCATGGCTCGCAGCAGGCAATAGTTCAGGTACTTGTTGAGGCCGTTAATACGATGGTCACTTTTGGTGATAAATAAATTTCCCAAACCGTTCCGAATTTCGCCGGCGAATCCAAAGGAGCGTATTTCGCCACCGATCCGGATGACCTTGCCGAATAAATCCTTACGGGGAAACTGCTCGTATTGTTTCAGGCAATTGACGGTGTAGCCCTGATAAAGTAGCTCGCCGTATTTGTCTTGCTGCATTGTCTCCCATTGTTCAATGACGGCCAGGCATTCATGTTGATCGTCAATGCGGTAGTCGGCGACTTCGATGTCATCACGCCGTTCAAATTTATTGACGTTGCGCCGCAGGTTCCCGTTCTTGCCTCCTGACAAATCCTTGTAGTGGGCCGGGGCATAGACGTATTCCTCGGGACAGGAGACGATGCGGGTATGTGGACGATCCTTGAATAAACCGGCATCCTCGGCATCAATGCGGAAAATGCTGGCTTTCGCTCGACCGTTGTACTGCCTCACCCGCTGCAGGCAGCGCTCCAGTACGGCAGGCTGGAAGGGCATGGGCAGCAGAAACAGGCAGAGGTCACTTCTCTCGCCCTGCCGCCGCAGGCGGTAAATACAAATCGAGCCGGTGTCCTCTTCGGTCAGGAAAGCGGTGTTGCTGTTCTGCCCCATAAAATAGAGAAATGGGAAATAGCTCTGCCAGACGGTTTGTTTGGTCTGGTTGATGGCGGCCTTGTAGCGGGGCAGGTCGTACCGGCTGATCGGGGTTAATCCCGACAGAGCGCCGGCATCGGTTTGGATGGCTGGCTTAGCGGCGGGAATGGGCGAAGTTGTCCGTGGGCGGACTGGCATCTGAACAGTTGGCCCAGCTTCGATTTCCAGCGTGCGCAGATAGTCGCCGACTTCATCGACTTCCCCTTTGACGAACAGCAGGTCGCCCGGCCGGATCTCATCAAGCAGCGCATCGATCAGCTCCTGTGTCTGCTGTGGGCTGGCATCGCGCCGGTCATAGCTCGGGAAACGCCGCACTACGGCTGACTTGTTTTTCAACGCGGCATAGGTGGCTCCGGTATGCTGTCCGACGAAAAAGATGCGGTCGAAACCTGCCGCATCCACCCACTCGGCCAAACGGGCGTGTTCGGACGCGGACTCATCACCGAGAAAAATCATTTGCCCGATCATCGCCACCTTGCGCCCACCGGCACCGGGAGGCGACAGGCGTTGTGATGTTTTCAAAAAGGACTGGTAGCTCAGCACTGAAGCTCGCGAGGCGTTGTCGACCAATTCCACCGTGCCGCCCCGCACCTCAATCTGCCGGACGGCACCTTGCGACTCGTAGGGGTGGTAGTCGTGGAATGCTTCCGCTGCCCGCGTTACATCGGCCCCCAGATGGCTGGCGGCAAGCAGCACCGAGACCGAGGCGAGCGGGGCATGATCAAAGATCAGGGATACGCGGTAGCTGACCCGGATACCTTGAATTTCTGCGGTTACATTCCAGCCATTGTTCTCGAAGCGGCGATCCAGCAGGCGCCCAGCGCAATCGGGAGTTGAGCCAAACAGCAACAGCGGTACTTTGTGCCGGTCGAGGACAGCCTTGCGCACGGCCTCGAAATTTTTGCTGTCGGCATTCAGGATGCCGCAGCCATCGCCGGTGATGCCGAGAGCAATATCGGCCTTGCCTTCGATGATGGCTTGCTGGCTGCCGTGATACATCATGTGCTCGTTGCCAACTTCAGTGATGACGAAGAGGTGCGGTTTGACGAACAGGCTGCGCCGCTTGCAGCGACCGGGATGGGTGCCGGCCGCCTCGAAGATGGCAATCCGGTCCCTTTGGCGTATCGAGGCGAAGCTGGCATGGATCGAATGATCCAGATTGGAGCTGTTCAGCACCGCGTGGGTCGAAACCTGTGATGCCAGGATGTGATGCAGTGCGCATTTAAAGCCGGTCTTGCCCTCGGTGCCGGTGACGATCACACGTTTGCCGGTATAAAGATGGTCGCGGACGTGGCTCCCCAGCACTTTCAGCGCATGGGTCACATGATCGACCCGCAGTAACGGCAACCCTGCGGGCAAGCCTTCAGCAGAGCGCGGCACCACGGCCGCAACCGCGCCATTCCCCAAGGCTTTGGTTATATTTAGGGCATTGCCGGAGGTGAAGGAATGGTCGTGGATATCCGCATTGGTTGAAAAGTACAGGTTGCCCTGTGTCCCTTCAATCAAATACTGTCTCTTGAAGCTTGCACCCGTCAGAAACGTATCGCGGGGAACATTCTGCCATTCACCTTTGGTGACCCGAGCGATAGTTTTCAAGTCGAGCAGCAGCGGGTTATCCGGAGTGGCCAGCGCGGGTGGGCGAGAATGATCTTGCAGACGATGCTGTGGCGAGGGTGCGGTCAATAGCGATACCCGTTTCATCCACAGCCGTAGCCATTTCACCACCAATGTTTCCCGCCCAACCGAGCTGATGGTTTCGAGCCGTTCTGGAAAATGCGCCCAGTTCAGCGCGCGTTCTGCATGGGCTACCCAGAGGGCGGTATGCAGCATCGGCAGCAGGGTCAGTACGGGTAGCCCCGCCGCCGCGCTCCAATGTTGCAGATAGGTTTCAGCAATCCTGTCGCGTTCGGCAAGCCGGGCTTCGTTTTGCAACCAATCCGGGTGATAAGCCAGGAGAAGGCTGCAGAATGGAAACGTAAGGCTGGCGCCTCCCCAGTCCAGAAAGATGTCGCCGGGCTCTCTGAACAGGATGTTGTCCATATGGAGATCGCCATGCCCGAGGGCGGTTGGCCGGGCATACTTTGCCAGGCTCCGGCAGCATCCTTCGAAATGCGGGAGCAACTCCAGTGCCATGTTTTGTTCCTCCCGGTCCAATCCGGTCGGTTGACCCAGTGAAATGGCTTTGTCGCTATGAAGCAACCGGGCAAGTTGCGCGGGCAAGGTCGTCAGCCGCCGATCGGGTATGCCCAAGTCGAGCCAGTGCTGTATATGGCGGCAGGATTCGATTTGAATTTCTGCAAATTTCGAAAGCATGGACTTCAACTCGCGAAGCCCAACCTCATTTTCGTGATTTTTCCGGGTGGAGTGACCGTAGTCAGGAGTGAGCATCCAGGGCATGGTGCCGCGTATCGCCAGCGGTTTGGGGATACGGTCGGGAAACAGGCGCGACAATGACACCAGCAAGCGCGGCTCATGGCGGCTCGTCACGCCCTCGGCCTTGAAATAGAAGAGGCCTTGCTCTGTCGGAACGCTGGCAATGTAGCCCCAGGGAGTATTCCGCACTACCGTTTCCTGATCTGATTTGAGCGTGAGCCCTCGTTCCGCCAAGGCGCGAATGATCCAAGGCTTCGCCTGCTCGTTCCAGAAGTGGCCGGAGGCATCTTCCCAGGGTTGTTTCGGCCTCAGTGTGTCGTCGCGGGGCAGGCGCGGCGCCGTGGCGATTCCCGCTACGCCATTGGGCGCAGCCTCGCTGACGATCAAGGTTCCGAGCAAGACCATGCCGTCGACGATACGTTTATCGGCAGGATCAACTTTCAGAGAAAGCTTTTTTTCCTGGTCGATCAGTTGCCAGTAGAGGTCGTAGCGGCCTTCGGCAAGCACTTTTCCGGGGCGAACCAGAACCCGGTCGCAGATGATTTCATTCCGGCTCCAGTGGGCTGGGGGGTGGATACCTTCCGCCACCGGGTGGGTATAGACGAAGGCGACCTCGCCCGATGGCGCTAACCCCGTCAGGCGGGCTTCGACACGGCTGGGCATCGGCGGGGCAGAAGCGCGGAAGTTTACCTCGCAGACAAACCCGCGTCCGGGCTGCACGGGAGACGCGAAACGTGCGCCGAGAATTTCAAGCTCCGGGTTGACGGCGACCCGTGTTGCCCATTGTGCGCCGGGGGGCAGTTCGGTGCAGACCAGATTGCTTTTTAGCTGGCGATACCACGCCGGAAGTTTGGGGTGGGCGGCCTGCGGCAAAATTTTGTGAAGGATATTTTTCTGCTGGGCGCGCGTGGCGCGTGGCGGCGGCGAGCATTGCAGGCGCAGGCGCAGGCCATCGGCCATCGGTTCCAATGGGGTTGATGGGTTCAAGTCAAGGCTGAGCCGAATAAGCAGTTCGCGGATTCGCGCGGCATTTTCACCTGTTGCCGGGCGGGCTTGCCCTGCCGTAAGTTGGACGGGATGAATGGTCAGTTGCCGAACGCCTTGCGCGTCTAGCTCCAGTTCGAACAGGGCGGAATCTGCCATCCGGCTCTGGGCGACACGGTCGAACAGCAGCGTGCCCATGTCATACACAATCGGTCGACCGGCGTGCAGTTCCACGCCATGCAGGATATGTGCGGAATGCCCAAGAACCGCATCTGCGCCGAGGCCAATCAAACCGCGGGCGACTTCCCGCATTTCGGAAGAAGGCGCTTCTTGCCAGTTGCAGCCCCAGTGCGGGGTGACGATGACGATATCGGCATGGGCGCGAGCGGTGGCAATCGTTTCTGCGGCAGTGTTCAGCAGATTCCTGATCGAGGCGTAGAAAATTCCTGGCGTATCGAGGCCAGCTTGCATGTTGGGTGTCTCGGTTTCAACGCCAATGAATGCAATCGTGAGCCCATTGATGCGAGCGTAGCCGGGTTGGGCAGCCTGCATTATGTCGCGCCCGGAGCCGAAATGCAGGAAGCCGCTGGCATCAAGCAGTTCGCGCTGCTGCAGCAACGCTTCTTTTCCGTAGTCCATGGCGTGATTGTTGGCGGTGGTGACGCACTGGATGTTCGCCGCAGTCAAGACATCGAGCATTTCTGGCAGAGCATGGTAGTAATATGGTTGGCGTCCTCCCTTGTCGAGAAAATCGCCCAATGTGCTGACACAAGTTTCCAGGTTAACCAGCGCCAGGTCGGCGGTTTTGAGCAATTTGGTAATGCCCGCAAACGGCCAGCCCGATCCATGCAGTGCAACCCACCCCGGCATTTGACGTCCAAGCATGACATCGCCTCCGGCAATCAGCCGGATAGATGTTGTATTGACGGTTATGCTGGCTTCACCCGCCTCTGGAATTAAATGTTGCTCCCGAGTGGGTGGGGCTTCATTGGTCATCGGAACATGTGGTTCAGTGGTGGCTGATGTTGCTGTTTATAAAAGCATCCGCATGATAGCAAGAAGTGCAAAAGATGCTGAAGAAGTATTTTGATTTACAATAATGCATGGCTATTTTTTCTGGGGTATCGTATGGCTGAATATTTCGCTTCCCGACCAGATTGGGGTGTACGTCTTCTGCGGATCACCCTCGCGTTTTGGGTGTCGCTGCTGTGCGTCACGGTAACTTACGCATCCGGTAACGACAAACTGGTGGCGTTGAGGGCGACCATAACCGTTGCGAACAAGGGTGACAGCACTATAAGCCCTTACATACAGCGCATTACTTATCCCGCTGCCGATATTGCGCAACAACAGTTGCAGCGAATCGAATACCCGCACGCTGAGCCTTACACGATAGAGGTTCATCCGAACGGCATAGACAAATATATCGAATTTTCCACCAACATTCCGCCGCGCTCTGTGCTGGAGCGGCAAGTGGTATTTTATCTGCGGCTCACACCTTATGACTACAAAATAGACACGCAAGCGGCAAGCGTGGCGCTGACGGGTTCGGATCGCTACTTTCTGAAACCGACGCAATACGTTGAATCCGATGCTCCTGAAGTCAAGCGAATAGCCGAATACATCAGGCGATCTTATACCGGCAAAGAAAACCAGCTCAAAGCCGCCTATCTCTATCCGCAGTCGCTTTTGAAATACCGGAATATGGACAATCGGGGGGCGTTGTATGCACTCCATAACGGGATAGGGGATTGCACGGAATACGCTGCGGTGTTTATTTCGGTTGCGCGGGCGATGGGTGTGCCGGCGCGCCTGACCTCCGAGTTCCGTTTCGATACGGATTTTGAGTTTTCCCAACCCAACCACAACGCCGCTGAAGTGTATTTGGACGGGCGATGGATTCCGGTTGACCCCAATCTGGCTCTCGACCCTTCGCTGGGATACGGCTTCGGCCTCAGCGCGGCGAGCAAAGTGGTGCTGAAGCGCGACGGCAGTTGGGTTTGGTCGAACCGGATAGAGGGGGTATCGAAGCAGTACCGGGATGCGTTTATTGATGTGGGCATAGTTTGGGACATCAAGGTACTCTGATGGATGGGCAGGTCGATGCATTTACATGAGTTACATATCACGGTTTAACCAAAAGAACGCAATAGAGAAAATGTTTCAGCGTCTGATCTGCTCACAAGTCTGGTTCCCTTCTTTGATGGTCGTTGTTGCTCTCTGCTTCCCCGGTTTGAGCGATGCCCATGCTCAAGCACTTTTTGCAGATGCATCTAAGGTCGTTGCAGGTGAATATCACACCTGCGCGCTCACTGCGGCGGGCGGGGTGAAGTGCTGGGGCAGCAACAGCAGGGGGCAGCTCGGAGACAACTCCAACGCAAACCGTTTGATGCCGGTGGATGTGTCAGGCCTGGCCAGCGGGGTGTCGGCCATTGTTGCCGGTGGCTATCACACCTGCGCGCTCACCACAGCAGGCGGGGTGAAGTGCTGGGGCGGCAACGATAATGGTCAGCTTGGGGACAACTCGGGTGTCGATCGCTGGACGCCGGTGGATGTAACAGGCCTTTCCAGCGGGGTGACGGCTATTTCTGCGGGCGGACTTCATACCTGTGCGCTCACCACGGCGGGCGGGATGTTGTGCTGGGGCAACAACTACGAGGGCAGGCTTGGAGACAACACCGAGATAGATCGTTTTTCACCGGTGGCTGTTATGGGGCTAACCGGTGGGGTGGCCGCTATCTCGGCGGGCGGGCTACACACCTGCGCGCTCACCACGGCGGGCGGGGTGTTGTGCTGGGGTTCCAACTACGACGGCGGGCTCGGAAATAACTCCACTACACCCAGTCGGGTGCCTGGGGCTGTGACAGGCTTAACCGGCGGGGTGGCTTCCATCGCCGCAGGCGGAGCGCACACCTGCGCAATCACCACGGCTGGCGGGGCGAAGTGCTGGGGCAACGGCTATGACGGCGAACTCGGAAATAACTCCGCCACGCTTCGTTTGACGCCGGTAAATGTGACTGGCCTTTCCAGCGGAATGCTGGCCATTTCTGCAGGAGAGCTGCACACATGCGGGCTCAACTCGGTGGGCGGAGTAAAGTGCTGGGGCTGGAACTACTACGGGCAGATCGGAGATAGCACCACCACGGATTTCCACACAGGCAATTTGACGCCGGTGGCTGTGACAGGGCTTGCCAGCGGAGTGGCAAGCATCGCCACTGGTGGAGCCCACACCTGTGCGCTCACTACTGCAGGCGGGGTAAAGTGCTGGGGCGACAACTACTACGGCCAGCTCGGAGACAACTCCAATACACCGCAACACTCTACTCCCGTAGAGGTGGTCAACGGTTCTTTCGGTGTGCCTGCCGCTACGGCTCCCTATACAGGGCTTTGGTGGAACCCGAACGAGTCCGGATGGGGAATGAGCGTCACCCGGCACGGCAGCCTGAATTTCGTTGCGGTCTACAGCTACGATCAAAATGGCGAGCCCATCTGGTATGTCATATCGAATTGCCCGATCATGGGCGATAGCTGCACCGGTGATCTTTATGCGGTGTCGGGTGGCACGCCCCCCACCGCCCCGTGGAATGGGGCGGGCAAGGTGGTCAGCAAGGTCGGCGCGGGTACGCTGACATTCGCGGATGCCGACAACGGCACTTTCGATTTCATCATTGATGGCTCCATCGGTTCAAAGCCAATCACCCGGCAGATATTCGCCACGGGCGATACTCCGGTTGCGGCAGATTACTCAGATTTGTGGTGGAACCCGAACGAGTCGGGCTGGGGTGTCGCCCTCACCCATCAATTTGGCATTATATTTGCCGCCTGGTATGCCTATGATGCCAGTGGCAAGGCGACCTGGTATGTGGCATCGAATTGTGTGGTGTCGGGCAACGGATGCAGCGGTGAACTTTACAAAGTTGCCGGGGGGATGCCGCTGAGTGCCATTTGGAACGGTTTGAATATAGCCATCACGCAGGTAGGTTCAGTGGCTTTTGCATTCTCGGATACCGATAATGGTGTGATGTCTTATATCGTTAATGGCGATGCTGCCATCGCTCGCGCCATTGTGCGCCAGGGATTCTAGTGCCCCGGCGGCACAGCCGGAATTTCTATGGAAATCCAGTCGCAAGCTTTGGGTTATGGGTTAAAATCAAAACTTGATTTTTCCTGATGAACAACCGTAATTGCTCTGCACGACAGTAGATGACCTCTCATAACAATCCCGCGCATCTCCAAGCCGCGATCAAGAACCTCGACAGCCTGCCGGCTATGCCCATCATTGCGCAAAAGCTGCTGGCGCTTAAGCTGGACACCGACGAGGGCGAGCGCCAGATGCAGTTGCTCATCGCGCAGGACTCCATCATTTCGGCCAAGGTCATCGGTCTTGCAAACACGCCCTTACTAGGCATTTCCAGAAAAACCACTTCAGTCAAGGATGCCGTTCTCTTGCTCGGCTTGTCCCGTGTCCGCTCGGTGGTCATGGGTATCGCCATCATGTCGCTGATGAAAAAACCGGCAGGGCGCTTCAATGTTCAAAATTTGTGGTTGCATAATCTGGGCATCGCTTTCGGCATGCTCGCGATCACGCGCGCCATGCCTTCGAAGATTCGCCCGCAGGAAGACCAGGTTTTTCTAGCCGGAATGCTGCACGATATCGGTTATCTGGCTCTTGCCTATCTGGACAGAGCGCGCAGCGATGCGTTGCATGACAAGCTGGCGAGTGAGCCTGGCCGATCGGCGTTGGCTATCGAGCGAGAGATGCTGGGAGTCACCCACGATGAACTCGGAGCAGACCTGGCTCAGACTTGGCATTTGCCGGAAGAGATAGTGATTGCGGTGCGCCACCATCATAAACCGGGTTTGACCATGGCTTCACCGGAAAATTTGCCAGGGGATACACCTGTCCAAACAATGGCACGGATCATCAACCTTACCGAAAAACTGCTACCATCTTTTGGCCTGCACGAATGCATCGATCAGTCAATTGCCGCGAGCGAATGGCAGGCATTGGGGATCGGCACGGAAAAGACCGATGAGATCGCGTCACAGGTGGCCGAGCAAGCCGAACAAGCACTTCAGTTTATCAACCACTTCGCTTAACGTGAAACTCGCGTAGCGATTCGTTTGCCCTTTCTCCCGCTTGCGGGGGAAAGTTGGATAGGGGGAAACGGTCATGGCAAGTTTCATAATCAGGTGGGGGGCTTGCCATGACCGTTAGGCCGTTTCCGGTAGCCGGGACATTTTGTCTTCGCTGCACACGCTGCTGGAAGGGTAGGTGTTGTTTAAATTGGCGGGGATGCTTGCGCCGAACCGCGACACAGTTGCGTTGCGCTAGGACGAGTGCTTGCGTAGTATGCGTTTCCCCGTCTGATCCTATTGATTGCCGTGCCCATGGTGCATTCTTGCATGAAATATGAGCGTTGAACACGCCGGGAGCGTCTTCTGCTAATCCCCGTTTTCCCAACACAAAACAGAATTTCAAAACCATACGGATAATATTACTTGCATACCCGTTTTCTCACCTTAGTATTGACCTTCGTACTGATTTCTAGTTTCGCCTCACCGGCGGGATATGCGATTGGCATAGGCGACCTTACCATGCGGAGTGGTCTGGGTGAGCCGCTGCATGCGCAAGTAGATTTGCAGTTAGGGCCAGGTGAAGTGATCGACGTATCCTGCTTGTCCTTATCCGAGGTTAAAAACGCTGAATCTGAGGCACAAAGTGCGGGGGGGAGGATGCCGGCCGGCTGGATTGTTTCGCTCGATCAATCCGGGCGTAAAGTCGAAATCAGGTCACGCAAACCATTCAACGAGCTGTTCGCGATATTCAGCTTGAAAGTCAAATGCAGCGGCATGGGCAGCATTGCCAAGACGTTGACCCTGTTGCCTGAATTTGGCGAGACTCCCGCGTTACCGGTGGCTGAAATAGCAACGCCGGGCAATACAAACCAATCATCTTCTATCGCAGACCCAAATGGAGCCGCGCGTATTTCCGGGCAGCCTGCTACGTCGGACGCGCCTTCCACCCCACTTTTACACAAGAAGATGCCGGCTGCCGGAACGGGAGCTCAAAGCAAGCGTGCAGGCAATAGGGGCGAGAAACGCAATACCACCTTCAGGCTGAAATTGTCCGGTGAACCGCTTGATCTCTCGCATATCGGGAAGATGAATGCGGAAGATCGCGAAGCGCTGCTTGCGCAACAGAAGTTGATGGATGAGGACGACCAGGCCGCGCGATATTTGTCCGTGCTCCACCAAATGAAACTCATGCAGGAAGAGTTGGGGGCGCTGAAGCTCAGGCTGGCCCAGCTTCAAGAAAAGCCCCCATTGGTTGCCGCACCGCAAGCGGTTATTGCCCAGACCCAATCAATCCCTGCAAATGTTTCGATCTGGAGTAACGGGTTAATGCTGCTCGCCTGGCTCGCGGCGATATCGCTCACATGGCTCGGGTTGCGTTATGTCGCGCGGAACAAAGCCCGTGTGTTGCAAGCGGATATTTCAATACCCGATATTTCAACAAGAGAGACTTTCGTAAAGCCTGAAATACGAATTTTGAAACCTGCAGCCGCAGAAACTTCGCTCATCAAACATGAAAAAAACACGCAAATGGACATTGCTGTTAGACCGCCTCCCGCGCAACCGGATAGGGGGGTAGTGAAAGAAAGCACCCTCAGCAAAGAAGAAAGCGAGGTGCTGGAAGAGGCAGAGCTATATGCGGTTCATGGGCATCCCGATAAAGGGGTCAAAATACTGCATGAATTTGTGCTGCAACATCCGGGCAGCGAGCAAGCATGGATGCTGTTGTTGTCCATTTGTTCATCGCGCGGCCAAGTCAAAGCGTTCGAGAGCGCCGCGCGCAATTTTCTGCGCCATAACAAGAACAGCCCCTCGTGGGCGGCGATACAGGTGCTGGGACGTACGCTCGATCAAGAGAATACGCTGTACATAGATGAAGGCAATCCGGGGGCTTCAGCGCCCTTGTCGCTCCGTTTTACCCATCCCAAGCATCGTCCGGTCGGAGATATTTTAGTCGAGCTCAAGTATCTTTCACCCCAGGATATGGAAAATTGCCTCAAGGATTTTGACCCCAAGCGGCACGGGCGTTTTGGTAACTATCTCGTGACGCGCAAACAGGTCAGTTACGCACAACTGGGTGAAGCATTGATGTGGCAGCAGGCAAGCGATGGGGCGCTTCAGTCAGACACCGTGCCGACATTGCAGCAGATGGAAGACTTGCTCAAGGATTTCGATCCGCAGCGCGATGGCAGCGTGGAAGAGTTTTTAATATTGCACCAAAAGAGCATCGCCGAGCGACTCGCTCGCACTACCGAATCAGAGCCGCAGGAAACGCGGCAGCAAGAAGCAGCGCAACCCATGGATAGCAACGAGCAAGACAAATACTGTGTTATAGATTTTGTGTTGAATTTTGATCAGGATGCGCCCGCAACAAACAAACAGCCCATGCCTATCGCAGAGGACAAATCGCAGCCTCTGGAATTTGATATGGAATTCACGAATAATCTCCTGCGCAACAACCCCAGGGGCGTTTAACCTAGAAAGCGCAGTTGAACGATGCCAACCCTTCGATACGCCCGCTGTGCGGGCTACTCAGGGCGAACGGACATTCACCAAATGGTGGCCACCTCGTTCGTGCTGAGTGCCTTGCGCAGCAAGGCGTATCGAAGCGTGAGCGGGGTGGCAACAGAGGAAAATAGGTTTAACGTCACGCCCAAAGTGGATTTTCGTCTTTCACAGATGCGCAATAACAATGCGGGCGGGATGGCGGGCAAGACCAGCAACGCCACCGCCGAGGTGGTGATGAACTGGAACCTGTATAGCGGCGGAGCGGATAGCGCGCGGGTGGAGCAATACGTTGGGCGGCTGGGCTGGAGGCAGCCAGATTCCAGCGTGACAAGGTTTGCCGCGACATACGCTTGATACTGGCCATTGCTTACAACGATGTATCGAAGCTGCAGGAGCAGCTCAGATTTTTGGAGCAGCACCGCTTGTCGATCGAAAAGGCGCGCGGCGCTTACCAGAAGCAATTCGAGATCGGCCAGCGCAGCCTGCTGGACCTGCTGGATACGGAGAACGAGGTTTTTCAGGCCGGACGCAGCCATGTCAACGCCGTGCATGATCTTTTCATTGCCTATGTGCGCACGCTGGCCGGCATGGGAAAGCTGGTTACTTCCCTGGGGCTGACACGGCTGGAAACTGCCGACTTGCCGGAGTTGCTCGGTGTCAGCGCGGATGCACCGGAAAGCTGCCCGCCGGATGCGCCTCTTGCGATCAATATCAAGAAAGCGGAACTGGACGCGCGCGCGATTGCGGCAGCGAAACCGCCAGCACCGCCTGTGGTGGCGGATGATCCGGCCTCATTGGTGTCAGGGCAAGATGCCAGGGAGGTAGCGGAAGACGATAAGTTCCTGCAACTCCCGAGTGAAGCCAAGGCGGAGAATATCCGTAAGGAAAAGGAAGCGGCTGCGCCTACCAAGGCAGAGGGTGAAGCCAAAGTTCAAACAGAAATCAAGCAGTAGCCGGAGCCGCCGCCCAAGCCGGAAATCAACAGGCAGCAAAGAAAACGTATTCCGGGTAAATTCCACTTTCATTTTTTCTGCGGCATCGTAGAGATCACAAAAAACTTTTCAGGAGAAATAGCATGACGCAATACAGCAAACGCATGGTGATCGTTCATTGGTTGACCCTGGCATTATTGATTGCCGCCTGGTTTTTGGGGGATGCCATAAACGAAGCGCGGCATGAGGGTAATGCAACGCTTGTAGGCTATGCGGCGCACGGGCTGGTGGGCGGGGTGGTGCTGCTGTTGACTTTGGCGCGGTTATATTTCCGCAGCAAGGACGGCACGCCGCCGCCTATGGGCGATACGCCGATGGACAAGGCGGCCAAAGGTATCCAGCATTTACTTTATGCCTTGCTGATTCTGTTGCCGGTCAGCGGCATCATGCAGGTCGTGACCAGCAAAGTGTGCGATGCGCTGAGGGCATGGGATGCCGCCTTGCTTCCCGCAAAATTTGACGGCGTGCCTGCCCATGAGGTGCATGAAATATTGGTGACGGTGTTGATTGTGCTGGCTGTGGTGCATGTGCTGGGCGCTATCAAGCACCAGTTCATCATGAAAAATGGTTTGATGGAGCGGATGTCGCTGCGCAAAAAAGATTGATTGAAAACCCTCTCTTGTTTTTTGGATTTTTAAAAATTGGCGGTCTGCAACAGCCAGCCTATCCCGGCCAGTGCGCCGAAAAAAATCGCCACATGCGCCCAGGACCAGAACAAATAGCGGCGCGATAATTTTTCTGGCGCGAGGTTGCTGATCAGGAATAGTTTGCCGTCGCGCGGCTGGCCGATGAGGTGGATGTCTGGCTGCGCGTGTACTTCGCGTTGCTTCTTCGCCACCTCGCGCTTGGCGGCCTGGCGCGCCAGCATCCATTCGTTCATGTCCAGTTTGCCGTCGTTGTTCAGGTCGAAGCGCGCGTGCAGCGCGGGCTTGTCCCGCTTCCATTCGGCGAGCAGGGCATTGAGTTCCGCGCGGCTGTCGAATTCCACCGCGCCGTTGCGCGTGCGGAACTCCCCGATGACGTAAAGGTAGTCGCTGGGGATGAGCTTCCACTCGGTGTAGCGGTAATCGCCTTCATGCCACTGATCGCGGTGCTGGGTGATGATTTCGGCGTGTTCGGGATCGACCAAGCAGTCGCCCGTGTCGTCGCGTAACACCAATGAATCTGGGCTCTCGCCGTTGTCCACGGTTTTCCACTCGTTATCCGAGTTGCGTTGCTCGATTTTGTAGCGATACCACAAGCAGGGCAATTGGCGGAGTTTGCTGATGAGCGGTGTGTCACAGAACGGTATGCCGCGCCCGGTGAGCTCGACATACCCTTGCGCGGCAGAGGCGACTTTGGAGGTTGGCGTGTCGCGCACCACGCGCAATCGGTGCAGCGCCGAGAGCCAGGCGAATAAGCTGATGAGCGCCATTGCGGACAGGCAGCCCAGCCAGCCTTCGCGTGATTCCAATTGAGCGCCGGCGAACAGCAGCAACAACTGCGCGCCGGATGTGACCAGTTGCGCATATTCGCGGCGCAGCCTGACCAGCATGGCGGCCTAACGAAAGACTCGCACAGCGAGACGTTGGCCTGGCTTCGCCCCCCTCGCTTCGCTCTCCCCGCAAGCGGGAGAGGATTGAGGAGAGGGGGTAGGCATGGTGAGCTTCATTGTTATGGATGAAATCAACGCCATGCCTGCTAGCTAAAAAGCTGTTTTATGTCCACATCCGCCTTCTCGCTGGACGAGAACTCCAGCAGCGGCTTCTCGCCGAAATTGAACAGCCTGGCGACGATGCTGGCGGGGAACACCTCGATCTGCACGTTGTTGATATTCACCGCTTCGTTATACAGTTCGCGGCGGTCGGCGATGCCGTTCTCCAGCGAAGTGATGCGCGTCTGCAGCTGCATGAAATTCTCGTTGGCCTTCAGTTCCGGGTAGGCTTCGGCCACCGCAAAAATATTCCCCAACCCCATGCGCAACATCCCTTCCGCCTGGCCCAGCGCGGGAATGTCTTGTTGCTGGCGCGCGGCCTGCACCTGCGAGCGTGCCTCGATGACCTTTTGCAGCGTGGCCTGCTCGAACAGCTTGTATTGCTTGCACACCTCGACCAGCTTGGGCAACTCGTCATGGCGCTGCTTGAGCAGCACATCGATGTTGGCCCAAGCCTTGGCGACAGCGTGCTTCACGTTGACCAGATGGTTGTACAGGGTGATGCCGTAGAACAGCAGGACTGCGATAAGGCCGAAGAAAATCAGAGTGCCCATGATTGCTCCTTTGTTTTGGTTTTCTGGTTTACTGCATTTCGATAGTGCCGTTGATCTGTACCGATATGCGGCTGTCGCCGGCGGCAAATTCCGGCGCGGGTATTGCCGATTCAGACAGCGCCGCACGCATGGCCATATTCGGGCGATAGGGCGGTATGCCCGCGCCGCTGATCGATAGCCGCACGACCTTGTAGGACGTTGCGCCAAACGCCGCACGTATTGCATCGGCACGCATCTGGAACGCCTTGATGGCTTCGGTGATCAGCGCGTTTTCGATTTGCGTGCGGGTGTCCGGTGCGAGGGCAAATTGCACGTTGCCGAGTTGCATATTCTGTTGCAACTGCATGATGAGCTCGCCAGCATCCTTGAAATTGCGGCTCTCCAGACGTATCTCGGCATGGCCGCGCCACGCATCGATCTGGTTGTTTTTGCCATACACCGGATAGGTGTTCTGGTTGCCGCTGCTGAGCTTGACGGTTTTGAATGCGGCGGATTTTTTAAGCGCATCATTAACCGTTGCGTTGAGCTGCTGCACGATGCGGGCGGGCTGTTTGTCCTGGATGTCGGCACTCATGACCGCGATCAGCAGATCGTTGGCCACCTCGCGTGCCGCATCTACCTGGAAATCCGCGCGATTGTAAGGTTCATTTTCGGCCTTTGCCCATCCGTTGATAAATAACAGGCCGCACAGCACAGCGATACGCAACATGGCAATCCCCTTACGGTTTTGAATGGGCATATGCTAAAGCAAAAACATCCTTGCGTGGGTATGGAATTGAAGGGGAATTACAGCACTAAGGTATCGTTGAGGCAGGATTTGGCTTGCGCGAGCCGCGCCAGTGTCGGCAGCAGGTTCAGTCCGGTTTGTTCCTTCAACAGCAGCGCGCTTTCCTTCAGGTCGTCGAAAGGTAATTCGATCGGATGGCCTGCCGCAGCGAAGGCGATGGCGTTGCCGCTTTCGCACGACGGGAACAGCAGCGCGCGATCCTCGAACGCCTCCACGAGGTGGGCGGAAGTTCTCTTGAAGCTGCGACCGTGTGTCAGCAGGTTCACCGCCATCACCCCGTTATCGCTCAGGCGGTAGCGGCACGCCTGATAGAACGGCAAGGTCTCCAGGGCTCCGGCGCGCGCTTTTTCGTCAAAACCGTCCACCAGGATCAGGTCGAATTTTTTGCTGCTGTTCAGTACGTATTCCGCACCGTCGCCGATCATCAGATGGAGGCGCTTCGGGTCTTCCGGCAGCTTGAAAAATTGACGTGCGGCAGCGACCACGGCGGGCTCGATTTCCACCACGGTGAGATGCGCGAGCGGATAGTGGCGGTACAGATATTTGGTCAGCGAAGCCGCGCCGAGGCCGATCAACAATACCTTGCGGGGCGCATCCCGCAGCAGCAGCGCGGCCATCATCTCGCGCGTGTATTCCAGCTCCAGGCTCCACGGTCGCGCGATGCGCATCGCCCCCTGTATCCATTCGGAGCCGAAATGCAGAGTGCGCACGCCCGCTTCTTCGCGGATGTCGATGGGAGTGGCCATTATTTTTTATCCGTCATTCCCGCGCGGGCGGGAATCCAGAGTTGAATGAAAATGCAGCCAGGATTATCGCAGACAACATTGATTGTGCCGAATTTCAACGCGCAGATTTTTAGTCAACGTAGCCCGGGTGAAGCGAAGCGGAATCCGGGATGAAAAACCTATGTTGGACAACAGCAATGTGCGAGCGTGGGAATATGAATCAACCGCCTGTCACGTGAATCCCTTGCTCCTCTTTAGCGCTTCAAGTTCCGAACGCACTCTGACAAGCTCTTCGTTGGTGGTACGCAGATGCTGGGCGATCACTTCGGCAAAGAGTTTGTACAGGACGGACACAAAGAGCGCCTGCTCGAGCGGCTCCGCCGTTTCGTTCATGAAAGAGGTGTCGATGGCGAGACAAACTGTCGGGCCGGTTGCCTCGACTGACGCGGAGCGCGCCTTGCCGTCAATGGCGGAAAGCTCGCCGAACATGTTGCCGACCTCATCGAACCGTGCGATCTCATTACCGTGTTTCTTGATTTTCACCGCGCCGGAAAACAGGATATAAACCCAGCTGTCATAAGACTTTTCCTCGGTAATGGTTTCCCCGTCATCAAACTTTCTTATCTTGCTGTGGCGCAGGATGTCATGGATATATTTTTCGCTTACCGAGCCGAGAAAAGGCAGGCGTTGCAGTTTCTCCACGAGAAATCCATTGCCTTCCAGATAGGGCGATTCTTGCATAGACTGAGCCTCCCGCCGCGTAGAGCCGTTGAAATAGGAATCCGGCGCCATCGCGTTCAAGACGCAAGCGCACCGGCTTGCGCATTTTATCCTTATTTGGCACAGCGGGATTCATAAGCGGGATTCGCTGCCTCATTGCCTCGGCTACAAGGCGTCCTGGTGTAGAATGGAAACCGTTGGCATCCGGGGCGATCATTTGATTTTGCACGCGAAATCTACCCATATCCGGCGCCTCAATCGAGTGCTTCTTCCATTCATACCTGAATCAGCTCAACCATGCCCGGACAACTGATTGGCCGTTTTGAAATCCTGAGTGAGCTTGGCAGAGGAGGGCAGGGCACGGTGTATCTTGCCTATGACCCGCAGCTCGACCGGAAGGTCGCCATCAAAACCTTGCGCAAGCTGGGCCACAAGACCGAGCAGCTGGCCCACGAGGCGCGCATTGTCAGCAAGCTTCAGCATCCCAACATCATCACCCTGTACGATTCCGGCGAAGATCAGGAAGCCCCTTATCTGGTTTATGCCTATGTCGAGGGGAAAACCCTCGCCCAATTGTTGAAGCAGGAAAAGGCTGTGCCGTTTGCGCGCGCGGCGGAAATAGCCGTCGGTGTGCTGGAAGGCCTCGCCTATGCCCACGCGCAGGGTATTTCCCATCTGGACATGAAACCCGCCAACATCATGATCGGCAAGAACGGCACGCCGATGGTGATGGATTTCGGGCTGGCGACGACGACCGGCGATCACGAGCAAACCATCAGTTCGCCCCTGAGCGGATCGCCCCGCTACGTGGCTCCAGAAATTATTGCCGGGCAGCACGGCGATTTCCTTTCGGATATTTATTCGCTGGGCACCGTGCTCTACGAGATGGTGACCGGGGAATTCGCGGTTGGCGGCGACAATATGTTCGAGGTGTTGAACCGCGCGGCGCATGAACAGATCGCCGCGCCATCCACCCACAATGAGCAGGTGGATGAAAAGTTGGAAGCGATCATCCTCAAGGCCGTGGCAAAAAAGCCTGCCGAACGTTATCCGAGCGCGGCCGCGATGAAGCAGGACTTGCAGGACTATCTCAGCGAAACGCGCGATGCGGCGACCGAATTTTTGCTTCAGCGCATGCGCAGCAAGCAGGATTTTCCCGCCTTGGCAGGCATTATTTCAGAAATCAACCAGGTTGTTTCGTCGGAGTCGGCAAGCACCAGCATGCTTGCGGGCACTATCCTGCAGGACCTCGCCCTGACCAACAAGCTGTTGAAAGTGGTCAATGCCGCCTCTTACGGACAGTTTGGCGGAACCATCAATACTATTTCCAAGGCCGTGGTCATTCTCGGTTTCGAAACCGTGCGCAATATTGCCATGTCGCTGATACTGCTGGAATTCATGCAAAACCGGCCGCAGGCGGTGCAACTCAAGGAGGAGATTATCAAGGGTGTCTTTTCCGGCGTGGTTGCCGCGCAATTGTCCGCCCGGCAAGGCATCGGCGACATCGAGGAGGCGATAGTCTGCTCCATGTTCCACAACTTGGGCAGAATGCTGGCCATCTATTATTTTTTCGAGGAAAGCCAGGAAATTTCTCGCCTGATGAAGCAGGGCGACAGCGAAGAGGAGGCTGCTGTCAGGATACTTGGCATTTCCTACACGGAATTGGGGTTGGGTGTGGTGCGCAGCTGGAATTTTCCACCCCGGTTGATTGCCGGGATGCGCAGGTTGTCCGGCGAGAAAATCAAACCCGCGCATGGCGAGCTGGACAGCCTGGCGATGACAGTCAATCTTGCCGGCGAATTGTGCGAAATCTCCGCCTCATCGGATGTCAAGAGCAAACAGGAATCTCTGGTCAACCTGGTGGCGCGCTACGGAGATGCGATCAAAATATCAGACCAGGAATTGTCCGGTGCCATCAACACCGGGCTGAACGAGCTGTCCAATCGGTCCGCGATGCTCGGCATCAGCACCGCGAACAGCCCGCTGCTGAGCCGGGTGCGCCTGTGGAACGGACGTTCGTTGCAGGCCGGGCAGGAAAAAGACAAAGCCGGAGATGGCCTGACCAGACTGGATCAGTCGGTAACGTTAAAAGCGGGAGAGGATCTCGCAACCCAGTTGCTTGATCCCGACGCAATACTCGGTGCCGGCATACAGGATGTGACCAACTCGATGGTGGGAGACTTCAAACTTAACGACATTTTGCAGATGGTTTTGGAAACCATGCACCGCGGCATGGGATTCAGCCGCACCCTGATCATGATCCGCAACAACAAGCTGGGTGCCATGATCGCGCGCTTTGGCTTTGGCCAGGGGATAAACGAGGTGATTCCGCGCTTCCGCTTTCCATTGCAATTCGTGCCGGACGTATTTCACCTGTCGATCGAAAAGGGACTGGATATTTCGATAGAGGATATTTACGCGCTAAATATCTCTGACAAGATTCCCGATTGGTACCGGGATACAGTCAATGCGCCCTGTTTTATCCTGCTGCCGCTGATGCTCAACGGCAAGGCAATCGGCATGTTTTATGCGGATATGCCCGAAGCCAACAGCCTCGACATATCAAGGCAGCAATTGTCGCTGTTGCGCACCTTGCGCAACCAGGCCGTGCTGGCGATCAAGCAGAAAACCTGAGGGCAGCGAATTCGCTGTGGAAGCGCAGCAAGTCGCGGCTACACATGGTGTAGAATGCCCCCAGTCTTTTCATGCACATTCAGCATTGCCAGCCGCCATGCATCGCATTTTCCCATTTTTTTACGCCTGATTAACCGGTCATGCCCACGCAATCGATAGGCCGTTTTGAAATCATCCGCGAACTTGGGAGGGGCGGGCAAGGAATCGTCTATCTTGCGCAGGACACGCAACTCGACCGCAAGGTTGCGATCAAGACATTGCGCAAGCTGGGCCACAAGACCGAGCAGCTGACCCACGAGGCTCGCATCGTCAGCAAGCTCCAGCATCCCAACATCATCACTTTGTATGACTATGGTGAAGATCGGGGCACTCCTTATCTGGTTTATGCGTATATCGAGGGGAAAACCCTCGCACAATTACTGAAACATCAAAAGACCCTGCCGTTTTTGCAGGCGGCGGAAATCACTGTCGGGGTGTTGGAAGGGTTGGCCTATGCACATGAACAGGGCATCTTCCATCTGGACATAAAACCGGCCAATATCATGATCGCCAAAAACGGCACGCCGATGGTGATGGATTTCGGGCTGGCGACGACGGCTGGCGATCACCAGCAAACCATCAGCACTCCCTTGAGCGGCTCGCCCCGCTACGTGGCTCCCGAAATTATTTCCGGGCAGCACGGAGGCTCCCTTTCGGACATCTATTCTCTCGGCACGGTGCTCTATGAGATGGTGACCGGGGAATTTGCGGTCGGCGGCGACAACATGTACGAGGTGCTGAACCGGGCGGCGCATGAGCAGGTCGCTTCGCCCTCCATCAGCAACGAACAGATAGGCGAAAAACTGGAAGCGATCATCCTCAAGGCCGTGGCAAAGCAACCGGGCGAACGCTATCCGGGCTCGCAAGCGATGATTGATGATCTGAAGGAATACCTAAATGAATCGCATAATGCGACACTTGAATTTCTTCTTCAACGCATGCGTAGCAAACGGGATTTTCCTGCCGTCTCTGGCGTTATTTCGGAAATTAACACGATTGTCTCTTCGGAATCCCGCAGCGCCAGTCAATTAACCAGTGTCATCCTGAAGGATCTCGCCCTTACCAACAAGTTGTTGCGGATAGTCAATACGGCGGCCTTTGCAAAATATGGCGGCTCCATCAACACCATTTCCAAGGCGGTGGCGATCCTTGGCTTCGGTATTGTGCGCAACATCGCAACATCGCTGGTTATGATGGAATTCCTTCAGAATCAGCCTCAGGCAAAACAGCTCAGAGAAGAAATCGTCAAGGGGCTTCTTGTTGGCGTTGTTGCGTCGCAACTATCAAATGGGCGTGATGTCCGCGACGCGGAAGAGGTGATGGTCTGTTCCATGTTCCACAACTTGGGGAAAATGTTGTCGCTCTACTACTTTCATGAAGAAAGTCAGGAAATCGCGCAACTGATTAAAGAGGGAGAAAGTGAAGACGCCGCTACCATCCGTGTGCTGGGTATTCCTTACTCCGAGTTGGGGATAAGCGTAGCGCGCAGTTGGAAGTTCCCCACACGGTTGCTCACAGGCATGCGCCATCTACCCGGCGGCAAAGTCTCCGCCCCCAAAGGTGAGTTGGATAGACTGACAGCCACTATCAATATGGCTCACGACCTATGCGACATTTCCGCTTCGAGCGATATCCAGAGCAAACAGAAGCGATTGGCCGAACTGTCCGAACGTTATAAAAATGTGGGTGCGGTCTCTTGCGAGGAGCTGTCCAGAGCGTTTGATGCGGGTTTGACTGAAATAAGCGATCGAGCTGCGATTTTCGGTATCAGTATCGCTGAAAGCCCGCTGCTTGCGCGCGCGCAGCAGTGGAGCGGACCGGCACTGGCCCCTGTTTTCGAAGAGAACGATCTGACAGGAATGACACAGCTCGATCAAACCGTTTCGCTGCCGCAAGGCGAAAATTCGCCTACTCCAGATGCTATCCTCAGCGCCGGAATTCAGGATGTCATGAATTCCATGATAACCGACTTCAATCTTAATAATGTATTGGAAATGGTTCTAGAAACCATGTATCGCGGTATGGGATTCAATCGCGCTCTGGTTATGATACGCAACCCAAAATTGGGTACTATGGCGGCCCGTTTTGGATTCGGTGCGGACATCAACGAGGCGATCCCAAACTTCCGTTTTTCATTGAAATTCGTGCCGGATGTATTCCACCTGTCAATCGATAAGGGTTTGGATATTTCGATTGAAGATACCCATGCGCTGAATATTTTAGACAAGATCCCCGGATGGTACAGGAACACAATTAACGCGCCCTGCTTCATCCTGCTACCACTGATGTTAAACGGCAAGGCGGTCGGCATGTTCTATGCGGACATGCTTGAAGCCAACGGGCTCGACCTGTCACCGCAGCAACTTTCGCTGCTGCGCACCCTGCGCAATCAGGCGGTGCTGGCCATCAAGCAGAAAGCCTGAGCGGGCCAGATTGACTGGGCGGGAGCTGTTTTACAGTTTGATGAAATTCTCGCGGTAATGGCGTAGTTCGGCAATGGACTCGTAGATGTCGGCCAAGGCTTCATGTTTGTTGTGCTTTTTCATGCCCTGTACCACGTCCGGTTTCCAGCGTTTTGCCAGTTCCTTGAGCGTGCTGACATCGAGATTGCGGTAGTGGAAGTAGTCCTCGAATTTCGGCATCCAGCGCGCCAGGAAGCGCCGATCCTGGCAAATCGAGTTGCCGCACATCGGCGAACTGCGCGCCGGTAAATATTCCTTGAAGAACTCGACCATTTGCGCCTCGACTGCGGCCTCGTCTAGTGTGGAGGCTTTCACTTTGTCGATCAGGCCGGATTTTGCGTGGGTGGATTTGTTCCAGGAATCCATGCCGTCCAGCACGCTGTCCGGCTGATGCACCACCAGCACCGGCGCTTCGGCGATGGTTTCCAGGTTGTTGTCAGTGATCACCAGCGCAACTTCGATCACGCGGTCGGTATCCGGGTTCAGGCCGGTCATTTCCAAGTCTATCCAGACAAGAAGGTTGGGGTTTTGTGCCATAATTCGCGCGTCCTAAAGATGAGAGCAGTAAGGTGCGTATTGTGTCATAACCCTGCCTCTTGCGAACGTTGATTACACCTTAGAATTTCATCCGAGAATCCTGCCACCAAACACTATTCCAGAATCCCGACATGAGTGCAGCGCAATTCACCTTTGTTTTTGTCATTACCCTGGCCTTCACCTCGCTCGCCAGGCTGTGGCTGGCGCGGCGCCATCTGGCGCATATCGCCGCGCACCGCGCCGCAGTGCCGGCGGCGTTCCGCGAAAAAATCGCGCTCGCCGACCACCAGAAGGCGGCGGATTACACTTCCGCCAAGACCCGTTTCGCCATGCTCGATATCCTGTTCGATGCCGCGCTGCTGCTGGCTTTTACTCTGGGGGGCGGCATCCAGTTCATCGCGGATGTCTGCAATAGCTGGCTCGATGCGCCGCTCGCGCAGGGCGTAGCGACCATTGTTGCGGTGTTGCTGCTCTCGTCGCTGCTGGAAACTCCGTTCAGCCTGTACCGCACCTTCGTCATCGAGGCGCGCTTCGGCTTCAACAAAATGACCTTGGCCCTGTATTTCAAAGACACGCTGAAGAGCCTGCTGCTCGGCGCGATTCTCGGCCTGCCGCTGCTGTTTGGCGTGCTGTGGCTGATGTCTGCGATGGGAGCATACTGGTGGCTGTATGTGTGGCTGGTATGGATGGTGTTCAACCTGCTCATCCTGTTCATCTACCCGGCCTTCATCGCGCCGCTGTTCAACAAGTTCACACCGTTGCAGGACGAGGCGCTGAGGGCGCGCATCGAGGCCCTGCTCGGCAAATGCGGCTTCACCGCCAGCGGCTTGTTCGTGATGGACGGCAGCAAGCGCAGCGCGCACGGCAACGCCTATTTCACCGGCTTTGGCAAGACCAAGCGCATCGTATTTTTTGACACGCTGCTGGAGCGTTTGAGCGGCAACGAGATCGAGGCGGTGCTGGCGCACGAGCTGGGTCACTTCAAGCGCCGCCATGTGCTGAAGCGCATCGTGGCGACCTTTGCTATGAGTCTGGGATTTTTATGGCTGCTCGGTCAGTTGATGCAGACTGATTGGTTCTATCAGGGGCTTGGAGTCACTATGCCGTCCACCGCGCTCGCGCTGCTGCTGTTCTTCATGATCCTGCCGCTGTTCAGTTTCCTGCTGCAACCGCTGCTGTCGGCTTATTCGCGCAAGCACGAGTTTGAAGCCGACGCCTACGCCGCCGGGCAGACTGCGGCGCAGGACATGGTAAGCGCACTGGTCAAACTGTACCAGGACAACGCCTCCACGCTCACCCCCGACCCGCTGTATTCCGCGTTTTACGACTCGCACCCGCCTGCAGCATTGCGCATCGCGCATTTGCAGTCCCTGCGCCCTTAGGAGAGCATCATGGAACAAGTAAGCGACCTGGCCAGCAAGCAATGCAAACCCTGCACGGGCGGCGTGCCGCCATTATCGCAGCCGGAAGCCGACAGTTTGATGAAACAACTGGAAGGCTGGCAGCAATCCGGCAACCTGATCGGCAAGACCTATCGTTTCAAGAATTACTATCAGACCATCGCCTTCGTCAACGCCATCGCCTGGATGGCGCACCGCGAAGACCACCACCCCAACCTCGCCGTCGCCTACGACAGTTGCCGGGTGGAATACTCGACCCATGCCATTAACGGGTTATCGGAAAACGATTTCATCTGCGCCGCGAAAGCGGATGCGCTGTTCGAGCTTTGAGCGAAATACTGCATGGGCAGATAGTTGCCGCCTTCGGCCGCCAGTATCTGGCGCGCCTCGCGGACGGCAGCGAGATGCTGTGCCTGACACGCGGCAAGAAAAGCGAAGTGGTATGCGGCGACCTGGTGGAAATCAAACTCACCGGAGACGCCTCGGCGGAGAACGGCGCGCAAGGCGTGATCGAGCGTATTGTTATGCGCCGCTCGCTGCTGCACCGCTCCGATGCGTACCGCGAAAAACTTATCGCCGCGAACGTCACGCAGATCGTGGTGGTGGTGGCCGCCGAACCCTCGTTCAGCGACGAGTTGCTGGCGCGCTGCCTGGTCGCCGCATACGACCAGAAACTGGCGGTGCTGATCGTGCTGAACAAATGTGACCTGGCCGAAGCCGCAACCGGCGCACGCCGACGGCTCTTGCCCTACACCGCCATCGGCTACCGCGTATTGGAGCTCAGCGCTAAACAAGATGTGTCGGTCTTGCGCCCATTCCTGCAAGACCATACCAGCGTACTGGTCGGCCAGTCAGGCATGGGCAAATCCACGCTGATCAACGCGCTGCTGCCGGATGCGCAAGCCGCTACGCGCGAGATTTCCAGCGCGCTGGATTCCGGCAAGCACACCACTACCCACGCGCGCCTGTACCGGCTGGATGAAACCAGCAGCCTGATCGATTGCCCCGGCGTGCAGGCGTTTGGCCTGCATCACCTGAGCTTTGGCGGCATAGAGCAGGGCTTCATCGAATTCGCGCAATATCTCGGACAGTGCCGCTTCCACGATTGTAGTCACACCCACGAGCCGGGCTGCGCGCTGCGCGAAGCCGTTGTAGCGAAAAAGATCGACGCGAGAAGGCTGGAGTTGTTCCATCAAATCAGCCGGGCCGGGTGTTAGTCATCCAGATTCTGTATTCCGGCCATTATTTCAGTAAAATTCCACTATCCTCTGTCACGAAGGAATCAACATGGCAACACGAACACGGCATGGGCATCCCGTCCTGATTATCGGCGCAGGGCGCGGGGGGTGCGCCCTGCTTGAGATGTTCCTGGAAGACAGCCTGGTCAGGGTTGTGGCCGTGGCAGATACGAACCCCGGCGCACCCGGAATCAAACTGGCAAAAAAACACGGCATTCCAACCTATGTCGATGCCGTCGAGGCGCTGCAGGCCTGCAAGGGCTATTCGGGCTGCATTGTGTACAACCTGTCACATGACGATTCGATCGCCGCAGAAGCAGGCAAAATTTTTGGCGATAAGCGGGTGGCGAGCGGCCCCGAGGTCAAACTGTTCTGGCAGATGGTAACGAACCTGAAAAAAATTAAAGACGACTTGGAGAAAAGCCAAAACCACTTGCAATCCATTATCCACAATGTGATGGACGGCATCATTACGATCGATGAATCCGGGGTGATTCAGGGATTCAATCCGGCGGCCGAGAAAATCTTCGGTTATCCACAGCAGGATGTAATGGGTAAAAACGTAAAAATGCTGATGCCGGAGGCGGACCGAAGCCAGCACGACGCTTACATCCACCGGTATTTGCAAACCGGCCAAAGCCGGATACTCGGCATACGTGGGCGCGAAGTGACGGCTCTCCGGAAAAACGGCGATCTGTTCCCGCTGGAAATGTCCGTATCGGAAATGATACTGGGAGAAATGCGCTACTTCATCGGTATCGTCCGCGATATTACCGAGCGCAAGCTGGTCGAGCAGCAATTGGCGTATTTCGCCCACCACGATTATTTGACCAACCTGCCGAACCGGATATTGTTTTCGAACAGTCTCGGGCAATCCATTCTGCTGGCCAAACGCAATCACTATAAAGTGGCCGCCCTGTTTCTCGATCTGGACGGATTCAAACAAATCAACGATACGCTCGGGCATGATGCGGGCGACCAGCTGTTGCAGGAAGTTGCCAGGAGACTGCAAAATATTATCAGAACCTCGGATACCGTGGCGCGGATAGGCGGGGACGAATTCACCTTTGTGTTAAACAATATCGGATCGAACGAGAACGCCGCGCAGATGGCCGGTAAAATAATCGCCACTCTTTCCGTGCCTTTCGACCTGAAGGGACAGCAATGCCATGTGGGAGGCAGTATCGGCGTTTCCATCTACCCCGACGATGCCGAAGATATTGAAAATCTCATCAAACATGCCGACGCTGCCATGTACCTGGCAAAGCAAAGCGGGAAAAATACCTACAAGTTTTATTGCGACGTGTTGCGGGAACATCGCGGCTGACGAACAGCGGAGCCTTGCGCCCATTTGCGCCGCACACTCAGTTATCGCTCGTTCACCACCCCATGCGGCATATGGCCGGTGGCAACAGGCTGGCGCGAATATCGCGAATTTGCCTGTCGCCAAGTTCCGCTATCGACACTAAGCGGTCGTTCGGCTGATCAATTCTAGACTTCTGTTCCTCATTATACAGGCGTGTATACTCAACTCTGATAAGTTGTTCTACAGGCATAAGCAGACCTCATTACGAAAGGCCGCAACCTATGCATTCAACGCTCTTCTATTCATGGCAAAGTGATCGTCCCTCTAGCTTGAATCGGAACTTTATCGAAGACGTACTTAAGAAAGCACTCGTAAAGATTGGGCGGGATTTAGAATGCAAAAGTGCCTTGAGGGAAGATGAACTTAAGGTGGATAAGGACACACAATGTATTCCAGGTACCCCAGCGATTACCGAAACCATACTCAACAAGATTTCTGAATGTTCGATTTTTGTTCCTGACTTAAGTTTTATCTGCAAAACGGGCAATGATCGATTTGTACCAAATCCAAACGTTCTAATTGAATATGGCTGGGCACTAAAATCAATTAGCCTTTCTAGAATTGTGCCAGTGATGAACACAGCATACGGGGATCCAAGTTATTTGCCATTTGATATGCGTCACTTGCGTCAGCCAATAACGTATTATTTAACAGAAGAAACCACCCAAGAAGAGAAAAAACAGATCAGAGCTCAGTTGGTTTCTGAATTTTTCAACGCCATTATTTTGATTGTAACAAGTGGGGCATTGGTTGAGTCTTACTCAACAATGATAGAGAATTACATACCTGCAGAAAGTGCCAGCAACGCCAGTTTTGTACGAATAACTAACACCGGTAACACATCAACAAGAGTTACCTTCGACTTTATTGATTCAGTAACAGGCCAACCCTTAGCAAATGCTACGTTCCCTGACGAAATTCAACCACAAGCCAGAAGAAAATTTTCATCTTTAGAAATCGAATCTTTTCTGCATGTCAAGTTTTCTCCTCATGAACGTCCAAGGCTCAGAATTACTGGGGTAAATGCACCAATTATGTCCCATCATTATTATATAAACTACGCAACTGGAGATGTTATTGAAAGCTGTTAAGTCATGTTGATTTGGATGTTTGTTGCTATCCAGCAACGAGGGTGCTGAAACGGCTGTCGGTTAAGTCTACTTGGATGCCTGTTTCCTACTTTCTCGAACCATTATTTTCGGCCCGTTACAATAGGGCAATACTCAATGGTGTCTGGCTCATCGTAAATAATTTCAGACCACTTACACTGAAGCAGATTTAGCCCTCTTCTTCAACGCATTCTTGATAAAAGGCAGCTACGGCGCGTTTTTTGTAGTTCGTGATTCGCAGGCCTGGGCGCACATCATCGCGGCAGGTGCCTCGATTCGGAAATGTGCGCAAGCTCTCACAATATTTGACGATGGCACTTGTATAGCGCTCTGCAGTCTCTGGCGAAGCTGCGGTCGCAATGTAGCGATAGAGCGCTGCAAGTTGTTCTTGCGCTTCAGGCGTGAAAACAACGGTGTATTGCATCACACTTTTGAGGTGGCCTTCTTGTGTTCGGTCGCAAGTGTCGCTCGCACTTGGTCAACGGAGACAGCTCGCTTCGGGTCGGCCTTAAGTACGTCGTAGGCTGCCCCAACTTCTTTCCGTAACCAATTTTCCATGGCGCGATCACGTGCCATCAGAGCGCGCAAACCATCTCGGATCACTTCGCTTTCGGTGGCGTACTCGCCAGCCGCAACCTTTGTTTTTACAATGTCCGCCATCTCGTTTGGCAGGGTGATGCTGAATTGCTGAGTTGTCCGCATGACTAAAATCTCCAGTGGAACGTTAGGATTTAATCCTATTCTATTGGGTGCGTCAGGTCAACAAACAGAAGCTGCTCCTATCACTTCAGCCGGTGGCTTTAATTGTTGCCGATGCCTGTTGCCATCATTCCGCCGCATCCCTATTGTTCGCAACAGGGGCATTCAATGCATGAAGGCTCAGAGGCGCGGCCAGCAACTCGGCGAGCTTGATCTCGGCTTTGCAATTTGGGCAAGTAATGGTGGGTTCGGTCATGGTCTGATTCTCTCGATTAACCTTCCGCAAACAGTGTGTCGCATCTAAGGAACGATGGACTGCTCCAGCGTCGCAATCGGCAGATACAGACAAAGCGGGTTGTCCACACAGGCGATGAAGCCGAGCTTCCGGTAATACGCCTTGGCCTTGTCGTGTTTGGCGCCCACGACCACCGTATACAGCCCCACGCGCTGGGAAAACTCCACGGCCAGGCGCAACGCGAATGCCAGCAAGTCTTGCCCAATGCCTTTGCCCTGATGCCGCGCATCCACCGCCAGGCGGCCTATGCGCAATATCGGCGCGGGGTAGCGGGGCAGCCTGGATTGAGAAGATAGCGAGGCCGTCGCAATCTGTCCGGCGCTCACGGTGACAAAACCGATGACGGTTGCCTCGTCCCCGGCAAGCGCCACATAGGTCTTGCCGAAGCCGCGCCGTTGTTGCTGTCCGGCCTGGCGCAGCAGGAATTCATTCAGCACGGCATCGCCGCAATCGAAACCTTCGCGGCGATGCTGCGCATCCAGCAGCCGGATGGCGGCCATCCTCAGCGGTGCGCCATGAGCTTGCGCAATGTTGCCTTCGGTTTGGGCGGATGCTCCATGGATGCGGCAAAGGCTTCAAAGTCGCGCTGCGTCAGCATTAGCGTATCGTTTTCGGAAACGATGCGGCGTGCCGCCTCGTAGGCGTTCTGCAACATAAAACTGGAAACGGTGGTGCCCATTAACGCGGCGGCGCGTTCGATCATGGCCTTCGCGTCGGCGCTGGTGCGCAAGTTGATGCGGGCGGGTTCGTTGGCGGCAGTGGCATAACCAACGACTTGCTGCGTTTTTTGCAGTTTAGTCGGATGGCTAGTAGTTTTATCAGGCATGGCGGATTCTCTTGAAGTTGATGGCAGATTGTACGTCGTTTTTACGCACGCAAAAAGATGTTCTGCTTTTCTGGGCGAGGCACATATTTTTTTCCGGTGCCTCTTGAAAACGAAGATCATGCCCCAATCTCCCGCGAGTCAACACACGGAGAGAGTCATGGAGCAAAACGAAACCAACCCGCAAATTGAACAGCACGCCATACCGGCTGGTGCCGAAGCCGCCGCCGCAAACGCGCCGGATGTCATGCCCAGCCTGGAGGAGATGCTCAAGGAGGCCGAGCGCAAGGCGCAGGAGCATTACGACGCGTGGATGTACGCCAAGGCCGAGGGCGAAAATATTCGCCGCCGCGCGACCGATGACATCAGCAAGGCGCAAAAATTTGCCGTGGAGCGCTTTTCCGGCGAGATGCTGGCGGTGAAAGACAGCCTGGAAGCGGGTCTGGCTGTTACCACGGGGAGTGTGGAAAGCTTCAAGAGCGGCATGGAGCTGACATTGAAGCAACTATCCGGCGTGTTTGAAAAATTCAACATCAAAGAAATCAACCCGGTCGGCGAGAAGCTGGACCCGCACAAACATCAGGCGATCACTATGGTGGACAGCGACCAACCCGCCAACACCGTGGTCAGCGTGATGCAGAAGGGCTATACGCTGAATGACCGCGTGCTGCGCCCGGCGCTGGTGATGGTGGCGAAGGGCAAAGAATAAGGCGGGAAGAGTAAAGGGGGGAAGGGAGAAGGGTAAAAATCTCTCTCCGAACAAAGAGCGCCAGGGTTTACCCTTTCCCATTCTCACCCAGCACTTGAAATACGGATTACCCGCCCCACTTTAGGCGACAGCAGTTTTACGGATTCAACACATTCAACTGAAAGGAAAAGCATCATGGGAAAAATTATCGGTATTGACCTGGGCACGACCAACTCCTGCGTGGCCATCATGGAAAACGGCAAGACCAAGGTAATCGAGAACGCCGAAGGCACGCGCACCACGCCGTCCATCATCGCCTACATGGAAGATGGCGAAGTGCTGGTAGGTGCGGCGGCCAAGCGCCAGGCGGTGACCAACCCGAAGAACACGCTGTATGGCGTGAAGCGCCTGATCGGTCGCCGCTTCGAAGAGAAAATGGTGCAGAAGGACATCGGCATGGTTCCCTATAACATCGTCAAGGCCAAAAACGGCGATGCGTGGATCAAGGTGCGCGACAAGGAAATTTCCGCACCGGAAATTTCCGCGCAAGTGCTGGCGAAGATGAAAAAGACCGCCGAGGATTATCTGGGCGAGCCGGTCACCGAAGCGGTCATCACCGTGCCCGCGTATTTCAACGACAGCCAGCGCCAGGCCACCAAGGATGCCGGGCGCATCGCCGGGCTGGAAGTGAAGCGCATCATCAACGAGCCGACCGCAGCCGCGCTGGCTTTTGGCATGGACAAGCAGGAAGGTGACCGCAAGATCGCGGTGTATGACTTGGGCGGCGGCACGTTCGACATTTCCATTATCGACATCGCGGAAATCGACGGCGAGCACCAGTTCGAGGTGATGTCCACCAACGGCGACACCTTCCTCGGCGGTGAAGACTTCGACATGCGCGTGATCGAGCATCTGGTGGACGAGTTCAAGAAGGAAAGCGGCATCGACCTGAAGAAGGACATGCTCGCGCTGCAACGCCTGAAGGACGCGGCGGAAAAGGCCAAGATCGAGCTGTCTTCCGCGCAGCAGACCGAAGTGAACCTGCCCTACATCACCGCAGACGCGAGCGGCCCGAAACACCTCGCGGTGAAGATCACGCGCGCCAAGCTGGAAAGCCTGGTGGAAGACCTGATCGCGCGCACCATCGAGCCGTGCAAGATCGCGATGAAGGATGCGGGCGTGTCCAATTCCGATATCGCCGACGTGATCCTGGTCGGCGGCCAGACCCGTATGCCAATGGTGCAGGAGAAAGTGAAAGAATTCTTCGGCAAGGAAGCGCGCAAGGACGTGAACCCGGATGAGGCCGTGGCAGTGGGCGCGGCGATTCAGGGCGGCGTGCTGCAAGGCGAAGTCAAGGACGTGCTGTTGCTGGACGTGACCCCGCTCAGCTTGGGCATTGAGACCATGGGCGGCGTGATGACGAAACTCATCAAGAAGAACACCACCATTCCGACCAAGGCATCGCAGGTATTCTCCACTGCCGACGACAACCAGAATGCGGTGACCATCCACGTGCTGCAAGGCGAGCGTGAAATTTCTTCCGGCAACAAGAGCCTCGGGCAATTCAATCTTTCCGACATTCCGCCCGCACCGCGCGGCATGCCGCAGATCGAAGTGACCTTCGATATAGACGCGAACGGTATCCTGCATGTGTCGGCGAAAGACAAGGCGACCGGCAAGGAGAACAAGATCAAGATTCAGGCCAGTTCCGGTTTGAGTGAGGAAGAAATCAACCGCATGGTGAACGATGCCGAAGCCCATGCCGAGGATGACCGCAAGGCGTTGGAACTGGTCACCGCGCGCAACCAACTGGATGCGCTGATCCACTCCACGCAGAAATCCATGAAGGAATATGGCGAACAACTGAACGCGGATGAAAAGGCAGCTATCGAAGCCGCGTTGAAGGAAGCGGAAGAAGTGGTGAAGGCCGACGACAAGGAAGCCATCGAAACCAAGGCCGAAGCGCTGGCGACTGCCGCGCAGAAACTGGGCGAGAAAGTCTATGCCGCCGAACAGGCCAAAGCGCAGGGCGGTGAGGGCTGCGGAAGCTGCGGATCGGGAGAGCCTTGTTCCTCCGAACAGAAGAAAGATGAAGGCGATGTGGTCGATGCGGAGTTCACTGAAGTGAAGGGTGACAAGAAGTAAGACGGGACTAGCCCGTAGCCCGGATGCAGCGAAGCGGAATCCGGGGGTATAACATTGCAAATATTCCCGGATTCCGCTTCGCTGCATCCGGGCTACCGCTCTTCAAATTTTCTGTTCACCAACAAATGGCTAAAAAAGACTATTACGAAGTGCTGGGCATCAACCGCGATGCCTCGGACGAAGAAATCAAGAAGGCTTATCGCAAGCTGGCGATGAAGCATCACCCCGACCGCAACCCGGACAACCCGAAGGCGGAGGAACATTTCAAAGAAGCCAAGGAAGCCTATGAGACGCTGAGCGACGGGCAAAAGCGCGCGGCGTATGACCAATATGGTCATGCCGCGTTCGAAGCGGGCGGCATGGGCGGCGGTGCGGCTGGCGCGGGTGCGGCTGGTTTCGATTTTTCCGACATCTTTGGCGATATTTTTGGCGGGGCACGCGGCGGCGGTGGCGGTGGGCGCAGCAATGTGCATCGTGGCGCCGATCTGCGCTACAACATGGAAATCACGCTGGAGCAGGCCGCGCGCGGTACCGAGACGCAGATTCGCGTACCCACCATGGCGGAATGCGAAACCTGCAAGGGTAGTGGCGCCAAGCCCGGTACCAGCCCGACTCCCTGCACCACCTGCGGCGGGCACGGTCAGGTGCGCATGCAGCAGGGCTTTTTCTCCATCCAGCAAACTTGTCCGCGCTGCCACGGCACGGGCAAGATCGTCGTCTCGCCGTGCAAGGATTGCAGCGGCAACGGGCGCATCAAGCAGCACAAGACGCTGTCGGTCAAAATTCCGGCTGGCGTGGACAACGATGATCGTATCCGCCTGTCTGGCGAGGGTGAGCATGGCGTGAACGGCGGGCCGCCCGGCGATTTGTATGTGGTGATCCATACCAAGCCGCACGCGGTATTCCAGCGCGACCACAACGACCTGCATTGCGAAATGCCGATCAGCTTCAGCACCGCCGCGCTGGGCGGCGAAATCGAAATCCCTACGCTGGATGGCGTGGCGCGCATCAAAATCCCCGCCGAAACCCAAAGCGGCAAGCAATTCCGCCTGCGCGGCAAGGGCATCAAGGGCGTGCGCAGCTCGAGCTATGGCGATTTGCACTGCCATGTTATTGTGGAAACGCCGGTGAACCTGACCGAACGGCAAAAGGAATTGCTGCGCGAATTTGAAACGATCAATGCGACCGACAGCGGGCACCACAACCCGCGCGCCAAATCGTGGATGGATAAGGTAAAAGATTTTTTTGGGCAGTAGCCTGAGCCGGTCAAGCCGTAACCCTAAGGGAGACAGAAATCACAAACGTACCGTTTGGTCATGAACCTCACGATGATGTAGGTCGGGATTCATCCCGACGGGGTTGTGTTATGCGGCGCTCTGTCGGGATGAATCCCGACCTACGAAACCCACCCCCGGTTCATAAAAGGTACTTTTACAATTTCTGCATCCCTAACGGCTTGAGCCGTAACCCTAAGCTCTCGCTTTTGGGCGAGGGTCGTTAACAGGGCATGAGCAGCCCTCATCAGGTCGCCGAAAATCAACTCACGCTGCTGCAAAATGGCACGGCGTTTTTTCCGCAACTGTGCGCCGATATCGATGCCGCACAGCATTCGATTTATCTCGAGACATATCTCTTTGCGGCGGATGAAACCGGGCGCATGGTCGCCGCCGCTTTGCAGCGTGCCGCTGCGCGCGGGGTGGTGGTGCGCGTATTGCTGGATGGTTTCGGTTCGGCGGAACTGCCGCAACACTGGGTGGATGAACTGCGCACCGCAGAGGTTGAAGTGCAATGGTTCAGGCGAGAAACTTCCCCTTTTACCTTGCGCCGCAGCCGCAAGCGCCGCCTGCTGCGCCTGCATCGCAAGCTGGCGGTGATGGATGGCGAAGTCGCATTCGTCGGCGGGATTAATCTCATTAACGACATTCCTGAATTCAGCGACCTCACGATGCCGCGCCTGGATTACGCGGTGCGCGTGCAAGGTGCGGTTGCCGGTGAAATTCATGCCGCCATGCGGCATTTGTGGGCGGTAGTGTCATGGGCAAAATTACACAGGCGCGGCGAAGAAATCAGGCAATTCATCATGGGCAGGACAGGGCGCAATGTGGTGTCGGAAATCACCCTTTTGCTGCGTGATAGCCTGCGCCACCGCCGCGATATCGAGCGCGCCTATCTGGAGGCTATTACCGGCGCGCAACGCGAAATTATTATTGCCAGCGCCTATTTTTTGCCGGGGCGCGCTTTTCGCCGCGCCCTGAAGCGTGCGGCACGGCGCGGCATCCATGTGGTGTTGCTGTTGCAGGGGAAAGTCGAGTATCGCTTGCAACATTATGCGACGCATGCGCTTTATGGCCAGTTTCTGGCGGCGGGTGTGGAAATCCATGAATATCAGGCCAGTTACCTGCACGCAAAAGTTGCCGTGGTGGACGGGCAGTGGGCGACCGTTGGCTCCTCCAATATCGATCCGTTCAGCCTGCTGCTGGCGCGCGAAGCGAATCTCGCCATACGCGATGCCGGGTTTGCCGGTGAATTGCGCGCAAGCCTGCTGGCTGCGATTAACCGCGATGCGATCCGCATCGGCGAGGAATACTGCGGAACACGAAATTTGTTTGGCCGCTTGATCGCGCGCATCAGCTATGGTGTTGTGCGCATGCTGATTGGCATGCTGGGATATCGCAGGCGCGGTTCGACATGATTTTGCTGGCTCATGATTTCGCTGGCTATCGATAAGCAAAGCAATTTACCGGCCTGCCCAGCATGCGTATAATGCGCGCTTTGCCGGGGGTTGTTACATGCGCATCATCCAGAAAGCACTGACCTTTGACGACGTTCTGCTCGTCCCTGCCTACTCCAATGTGTTGCCGCGCGATGTCAGCCTGCGCACACGGCTCACCCGCAACATCAGCCTGAACATTCCGCTGCTTTCCGCCGCGATGGATACCGTCACGGAATCGCGCTTGGCGATTTCGCTGGCGCAAGAGGGTGGCATCGGCATCGTGCATAAAAACATGTCAGCCTATTTGCAGGCAGCCGAGGTTGCCAAGGTCAAGCGTTTCGAAAGCGGCGTGGTCAAAGATCCCATCACCATCACGCAGGATATGACGGTGCGCAACGTGCTGGCGTTGACGCGCCAGCACAGGATTTCCGGCTTGCCGGTGGTGCAGGGCAAGCAGGTGGTCGGTATTGTGACCAACCGCGACCTGCGCTTCGAGAGCAACCTGGATCAGCCGATTCAGAACATCATGACGCCGCGCGAACGGCTGATTACCGTCAAGGAAAACGCCAGCCTCGATGAGGCGCGCAACCTGATGCACAAGCATCGCATCGAGCGCGTACTGGTGGTCAACGATGAGTTTGAACTGTGCGGCCTGATGACGGTGAAGGACATTCTGAAATCCAGCGAACACCCGCTGGCCAGCAAGGATAGCCTGGGTCGCCTGCGCGCCGGCGCGGCAGTCGGGGTGGGCGAGGGGACGGAAGAGCGCGTCACCTTGCTGGTCGAAGCGGGGGTGGATGTGATCGTGGTGGACACCGCGCACGGCCATTCGCAAGGCGTGCTGGATCGCGTCAAATGGGTCAAGAATAATTTCCCACAAGTTGACGTGATCGGCGGCAACATTGCCACCGGCGGCGCGGCGCAGGCGTTGCTGGATCACGGCGCGGATGGCGTGAAAGTCGGCATCGGCCCCGGTTCGATCTGCACCACGCGCATCGTCGCGGGTGTCGGCGTGCCACAGATTGCCGCAATCCAGAATGTGGCAAAAGCCTTGCAAGGCACTGATGTGCCCTTGATCGCCGACGGCGGTATCCGTTATTCCGGCGACATCGCCAAGGCGGTCGCAGCGGGTGCGCACACCGTGATGCTGGGCGGCTTGTTCGCCGGAACCGAGGAAGCGCCGGGCGAAATCGAACTTTTTCAGGGGCGTTCCTATAAATCCTATCGCGGCATGGGCAGCCTGGGGGCGATGCAGCAGGGCTCCAGCGACCGCTATTTCCAGGAAGGCGAAGGCAATCAGGACAAGCTGGTGCCGGAAGGCGTCGAGGGTCGTGTGCCCTACAAAGGCAGCGTACTGGCGGTGATCCATCAACTGATGGGCGGCCTGCGCGCCAGCATGGGCTACCTCGGTTGCGGCGACATCGCCACCATGCACACCAAGGCGGAATTCGTCGAAATCTCCTCGTCGGGCATCCGCGAATCACATGTGCATGACGTGCAGATCACCAAGGAAGCGCCGAATTATCATATTGACTAACTGCGGGAAGGGAGAAGGGGGAAGAGAGAAGGGTAAAACCGGCCATCTTCTTCACCCTTGAGCGCCGTAGGTGCGATCCCTTCCCCTTCACTCTTCCCAGGCTTTAACATGCACAAAAAAATCCTCATTCTCGATTTCGGTTCCCAGTACACCCAACTCATCGCGCGCCGCGTGCGGGAATCCCATGTCTATTGCGAACTGCATCCCTGGGACATGGCGGCAGAAGACATCCGCGCCTTCGCGCCGAGCGGCATCATTCTCTCCGGCGGGCCAAATTCCGTTTATGAAGATGAGACGCCCAAGGCGCCGCAGGTCGTGTTCGATCTGGGCGTGCCTGTGCTGGGCATTTGCTACGGCATGCAGACCATGGCGGCGCAACTGGGCGGTGCGGTGGAAAACGGGCTGGTGCGCGAATTCGGCTACGCGGAAATCCGCGCGCAGGGGCATTCTGCATTGCTGCGCGACATTCAGGATCGCGCCAATAGCGAAGGCCACGGCCTGATCGACGTGTGGATGAGCCACGGCGACAAGGTGACGGCGCTGCCGCCGGGCTTCTCGGTGATCGCCAGCAATCCCGCCACGCCCATCGTCGGCATGGCGGACGAAACACGGCGTTTTTACGCGCTGCAATTCCATCCGGAAGTGACCCATACCCGGCAAGGCAAGGCGATGCTCAGCCGTTTCGTGCACGACATCTGCGGCTGTGCGCAGGACTGGAACATGCCGGACTACATCGGCGAAGCGGTGGAAAAGATTCGCGCCCAGGTCGGCAGCGACGAAGTGATCCTGGGACTGTCTGGCGGGGTGGATTCCTCGGTGGCGGCGGCGCTGATCCATCGCGCCATCGGCGACCAACTGACCTGCGTGTTCGTGGACAACGGCCTGCTGCGCCTGAACGAAGCGGCGCAGGTGATGGAGACTTTTGCCAAGCATTTGCACATGAAGGTGATCCATGTGGATGCCAGCGCGGAGTTTTTGCAGCATCTGACCGGCGTGACCGACCCGGAGCAAAAACGCAAAATCATCGGGCGAGAATTTGTCGAAGTATTCCAGCGCGAAGCGAAAAAACTGCCGCAGGCCAAGTGGCTGGCGCAGGGCACCATCTACCCGGACGTGATCGAATCTGCCGGCGCGAAGACCAAGAAAGCGCACGCCATCAAATCGCACCACAACGTCGGCGGCCTGCCGGAAAGCTTGCACCTCAAGCTGCTCGAACCGTTGCGCGAACTGTTCAAGGACGAGGTGCGCGAGCTCGGTGTCGCGCTGGGCCTGGCGCACGGCATGGTCTACCGCCACCCGTTCCCCGGCCCCGGCCTCGGCGTGCGCATCCTCGGCGAAGTGAAACGCGAATACGCCGAGCTGCTGCGCCGCGCCGACGCAATTTTCATCGAAGAATTACACGCCACCAAGGATGAGGACGGCAAGTCTTGGTACGAAAAAACCTCGCAAGCCTTCACCGTATTCCTGCCGGTCAAGAGCGTCGGCGTGATGGGTGACGGCCGCACCTACGAATGGGTGGTCAGCTTGCGCGCGGTACAGACGCAGGACTTCATGACCGCGCACTGGGCGCACCTGCCGTATGAATTGCTGGGCAAGGTCTCCAACCGCATCATCAACGAAGTGCGCGGCATCAACCGCGTGGTGTACGATATCTCCGGCAAGCCGCCCGCCACGATCGAGTGGGAGTAGGGTGGATGACGAAGGTTGCGAATATTGTGTCAGCTTGCAATTGCAGGTTTACTGATTTCTGCAACCCCACCGGGTTATACTTTGCACATCATCGCGATTTCGGCTGTGTTCACAGAAAGGAATCAACTATGTCCCACCCAAATTACTCCGATGGACGCATCACCATCGACCCGGCCATCTGTAATGGCAAGCCCACGCTTCGCGGCAAACGCATTGCCGTGCAAACCGTCTTGGGTTATTTGAGCGAGGGCGACAGCGCAGACGAGATATTGGCGCAGTACCCGAGTCTTGACGCAGAAGACATTCGCGCCTGCCTGCGCTTCGCCACCGAAGTGATGGGCCAACGTTACGACCTAGCCAAAGTGGCCTGATGGCCCGGTTTCTAATCGACGCTAATTTGCCTTATCGCTTCGCACTGTGGCATGGCGATGACTTTCTCCACGTTTACGATCTGGGCGATGACATGCCCGATGCCGCAATTTGGCAATATGCAAAAGAACACGATCTAATCATCGTCAGCAAAGACGCGGACTTTTCTGATTGGATCATGCTGTCCGACCCACCGCCCAAAGTGATTCATCTTCGCATCGGCAACATGCGCCTGCGTGACTTGTTCGTGTTTTTGCAGCACGTTTGGCCGCAACTCGCCGAACTCAGCACCACGCACAAACTTATCATCGTGCATGAAACACTGATCGAATGCATTGCCTGACCTGGTTGGCGCGAACAATCTGAACTCGACCCCTTTGGATTATTGGAATTGGCGGAGGAAATTCGCTGAGGAGGTTTGAGTAACCATGATGAAATCGTATCCCGGTTATTTTCTCAAATTTAATTCGAACACGACCCCTTTAATCCTAAATCCGGCAGTTAACCCACACCAATAGCAAACAACTGATCGTATATTTTGGGTGTCCGCTTGGTTATTTTCGCCACGATGTAGTTCAGCAATACATGCCAGCGGTCTAGTGAGGGTA
>Ga0172380_10001514_pt1 | contig 39724 bp, 77 predicted proteins | sample Leawe162metaG_FD_119747 | JGI IMG/M metagenome (GOLD analysis project Ga0172380, IMG submission 119747) | Leachate microbial communities from a municipal landfill in Southern Ontario, Canada - Leachate well 162 metaG | ecosystem: Engineered > Solid waste > Landfill > Unclassified | place...
AGGTGGTGGAGTAGTTGATAATTGCGGTATATCTGGATTTACTAATAATGGAAAACCTTTTAATAATACTAAAACTAATCTACCTGAGAATTACTATAACCTTCAATCTCAATGCGGTTATATGTTAGCTGAGAAAATTCAAGAGTTTGATATTTGGATTGAATGTGATTTAGAACCTAAAGACAAAGAAAACATTATAGAAGAGTTAGAGTATTTAAAATCTTATAAATTAGATTCAGATGGTAAGTTAAGAATATTACCTAAAGAACAGATTAAGGAAGCAATAGGAAGGTCGCCAGATTGGAGGGATATATTATTGATGAGATGGTTTTATGAATATAAGTATGGTGGTAACTATGGTAAATATAGAATTGTGTAGTATAAGTATATGCTGTATATTTGTGTCGTGCATGATAAACATAAACTTAAAAAGTATAACATATCGGTATCTGATTTGGCTGATATGTTTGGAGCAAAGAATGAAATGTCATTTAGAAACTCAACTGCATTTAAAAGATATATTAAAGCAAGTATAAGTATAATCGAAAAGGTAGAGAATGAAATAATTAATAAAATACAATGTTAAGCATACTAAAATATCAAGAACTTCATAACGCTATTATAACTTCACAAGGTAATGATGTAAGACAAGCCTATAATATCTTATCAATCTTAACCGGTAAATCAGTTGAAGAGTACCGCACAATGAAATGGAGTGACTTTATAAGTGAGCAAAACAAAATAGAGATACCTAGTTTAGAACTTAAAGCCGATAACATGGTAAGTGAATTTGAGGTCAATGGTGAAACTTTTAAGGTTGTTCAATTTGCCACTGATTGGAACTTTGAACAATTCAGCAACATGAGTAATTTAACTAGAGATGAAAATTCAATAATTGATAATCTACATTTAATATTATCGGTTTTATGTTATAAAGACAAAAACGAAGATGTAAGTTTAACAGAGTTTGACAGACGTTCTAAATTGTTTCAAGAATATTTGAATGTAGAAATAGCTTATCCTATCGGGTTTTTTTTTGCAGTATTTTTAGCGAAATTATCGCAAAGTACCCAGTATTATTCTCACGTGGAAAAGATGAAGAGGTTGGCAATGAGATTGAGGAGAAAGAAGGAGCTGGATGGTTTGAAAAAAAATGGGGGTGGTATGCGACAATGGATAAACTATTTGCTAATGAAATAAGAAGTAATTATGATTATTACTTTAAAATGAATATCTTTGATTTTTTAAATCACTTGTGTTACTTAAAGGATAAATCAGATAGTAGACCAAAGACTAATTAAAATGGCATTATCACAAGAACTAATCGATAAGGCTGCCAATGTTCTACTTGAGTGGGGCAACGAAGCAACAGCAGAAATGCAATCTTTATTAAACAAAAGATTAAAACGAACTCAATCTGAATCTTTACTAAGTCAATCAATAAATTTTGAAGGCACTAAGGCAACTGCTAACGGACTTATAGCTGAATGGAACTTAGATGACTATTATATCTATGTTGACTTAGGTGTTAAGGGTGTTCAGAATAAATCAAAGACTTACACTTCAAAAGAATATCCAAGCGGATTTCAATTCAAGAACGCTAGTACCCCACCTCAAATGATTGATGCTTTAAAACTTTACATTGCAAGAAAGGGAATACCATTAGTAGACTTAGAAGGTAAACCAATGACACCTATTCAAAAGGCTTATCAAATGTCAAAGGCAATTAAAAAGAAGGGAACAGACGGAACACGATTCTATTCCGATGTATTCAATGAAAAAGGTTTTAAAAGATTAACCGATAACTTAGCTAAGGTATTTGGCGCTGAAATTGAAATAACAATAACCACCGAACTCAAAACACTTTAAGTTAAAATTCATATAATATATATGTGAGTGTTACATATATACAACAACCTGACGTTTATACTAGTGGATTCGACCCTCTAATATTCCTTGCTAGTAGCAATCAAAGTTTACAAACTAACTTTAGATACAGAGTAAATATAAATGATGAGAACGGAAACGTAATAAGTGTTTTCAGAATACCACCATACTACTCAGATGGTACTGTTTTATTCGATGCTCACCTGACTATTGAAAACTATTTAAGTTATGACATACTAAATTTAATAAATGGAACAGTAGGATTTCAAACAGGTATAAATACTTTTTGTAAGTTTACGATTAACATAGCAGAGGAATACGGAACACCGATAAATTCTTATGCTTCTGCTACAAGTCAAGTTATCTACGCTATTAATTCTGCTCAGAACTATTTAGACATGATTAACAACCCTATTTATGACAGGGTATGGTTTGCGGCAGGTGTTCAAGCTGCGACATGGTTAACTAATCAACCTAGCACTATTAAGATTAGAACAGGTGATAGTTATGAATTAGGATTTATTGCAGGTAGTCAATTCGGTTCACCCGACCATTTAAGGGTAAAGACTTATGATGTAAGCGGTAACTTATTAAAGAGTAGTGAATTTGATAATAGCCAAAAAGCAAACACAACTGATGATCAAAGATTTTTAAGTGTGTTAGTTGGTGCTGACAATATTAATGACTGGGCAGTTAGCGCAGGTAGTGCGCAACCTTTAATAGCCGACAATGTAAGTTACTATGAAATAAGTTTAGAAAGTAGCTTAGATGTAACTGTTTCAAATGTACTTACTTTTGAGATTGACCGAGATTGCACAAGAGATAATACTTATCAAAGACTATTTTGGCTTAATCCTCTAGGTAGGTTCGATGCATTTAATTTCACCCAAATGAAAACTGATAGTATTACAACCGAAAAGTCAACATACGGCAAAGTAAAAGGGGTAAGAACTTCAAGTAGTTTTGTATTCAATACCTATCAAAATGAGCGTTCAACATTCTTTGCTAAGTCAAAACAAAGATATACTTTAAGAAGTGGATTTGTGAATACCGAAACCGCAACATGGTTAAAAGAGTTAATTCAATCCCCATTAGTTTACATGATAATAGACAATCAATTTGTAGGTGTGAACTTAATTACCAATTCTTATACTGCTCAAACTACATTACAAGAAAAGTTATTTAATATCGAGATTGAAGTTGAATTGTCAGTAGATAATCAAAGGCAAAGACTATGAGAAACGAATTGATTATAGGTGGTTATCCTTGTGATACCATTGAAGATATTGATATAAACATTACTAAAGAGATTTATAGTTTAGATGACCCAAGCAAACGCCAATCGGACTTTAGTAAAACAATCGATATACCTAATTCAAAGCAGAATAGTTTTGTATTCAAGTCATTGTTTGATGTATCATTTAGTATTAGGAATAGTGATCAGTTAAACCCAGACTTTAACCCGACAAAGAAAGCTACTTGTATTTATTATCAAGACAACAATTCTTTAATAACTGGGTATTGCCAACTTAATGAAATTAAGATAGTAGATGTAAATAACATAATTTACAATATTACTATCTATGGAAGCAACATTGATTTGTTTAGTAAGATAACTAACCTTACTTTAAATGATTTAACAACATTAGGCACGGCAGTATGGAATGATACTAATATAGTAGATTCATGGACTGACACATTTGACCCTACTATTAAAATGGTTTACCCAATGTTAGATAGGGGTAAGTCAGTTTACGGAAGGTTTACAGACCCAATATTTAAACTTAGTTATAATTATGAAGCGTTTAAACCTTGGATGTATGTTAAACATATTATCAATGCAATATTCAATGAAGCAGGTATTAGCTTAGATGTTGCTGCCTTCTTTGAAACCGCTCAATTTACAAAGTTAATACTAGAATGTGATGTAACTAGATTCCAACAAGACCAAGTAACAATCCAACAAACGGCAGTAGAAGCAAGTAGGAATAGCACTCAAGTAATTACCCCAGTTAGTGCTGCTAATTCAACTAACTTATCTTTAATATGGGATAAACAAATCATTTGGAATATTGTTAATACTGACCCTTCAAGTCAATATGATAATACAACGGGAACTTTTACAATGGTAGAGGATGCCTATACGAATTTTGTAACTGAATTTACCGCAGACGTTCAGCATTTAGCTAATGGTTCAGTAAATTTTATAGCAATTAGAAAACGTGGTTCTGTTTATACTCCAATAGGTGGTTTATTTTCAAGTCAATTATTATCAGGTGCAGCAACAACAAATGACGTTCCTTATAGAATAGATATTGATTCAAGTTACTTATTAACTGGTGATGAAGTAAGAATATGTTTAAGTGGTTATTCAAGTGGAAACGGAAACCTTACACAAGTTTCAATTGATTCAAGCGGTAATTATTTCAAACAATTCCAAGACGGTCAAATTAACTATGGGCAGACATTCGACATAGCAAGTGTACTCCCAAATATGAAACAGACTGAGTTTCTAATGGGCATTGTTAAAATGTTTAACCTTTACTTTGAACCTATAAATGTAACTGGATTAGTAGTTGAACCACGTGATGACTTTTTTACCGATGAGATTATCGATTGGACTTACAAATTAGACACTTCAAAAGAATTTAAAATAGTTCCACAAGGATTACTTGAAAACAAAGAAATACTATTTACTTATGTCAATAATGAAGATGACCTTAGCAAGAACTTTAAAGAAGCAACCGAGTACGCTCATGGATTCAAAGACCTTATATTTGATAATGACTTTGTAAAAGATAAAAAGAAAGTAGAAATACCTTTTTGTTTGATTCCACTTCAAAAGGATGACGACAATAACGTAATGATGCGAACTATTTTTAGCGGCAAATCACAAGAAAAAAGCGTAAAACCTATTATTGCCTACTTTGGTGGCATGAAGGATGGGATATTAAGATACTACGATATAACAGGAACTTATACAGATTATACTACTTATCCATTTGCAGGGCATGTAGACGATTTACTTGCACCTAATTACGATTTAGCTTTTGACCTGCAACCTTTATACTTTTATACCACTCCAAGTGTTGGTGGTTTAAATATAACGAATAACAATCAATACAATCAATTCCATCAAAGGCAATGGACTGAGATTGGGGATAAGGATAGTAAACTAATAGAAGCCTATTTCAGATTAACACCTAACGACATTAGCCAATTATCTTTTAGACCTACTTATTGGATTGAGAATAATGGATATAGATTACTAAGCGTTGAAGATTTCGACCCGCAAAATGATAAAACAACCCTTTGTAAACTTTTAAAACTAAATGTAAGTAGTGCAATTACCCCAAGCGTATCAACTAATAGTGGTGGTAATGGTCAGGGTGGTAATACTTCAGGAAGTGGAGATACTTTAGGCTATGGGGATATAGGAAACGTAATAAAAAAAGGTGTACTTTCTTCTGGTGGCTCAACAATCGGGGGTAGTGCAGTAGGTGTTATTGTTCAAGGTAGGGGTAATGTTGTTCCAAGTGAAAGCGGTAACATATTTATAATAGGTGAAGGTAATATTATAATGCCTAGTGTAACCAATGTAACGCTAATAAATTGTACTGATTTAGTAATTAATGAATCCGATGTAGTTTATATCGACAATATAAAGGTGAGTGTAGGCACTCCGAGTGATGGGCAGGTATGGACTTATGATAGTACAACTAATTCAATCAAATTTGAAACGCCAACGGGCGGTGGTGGTGGTATAACTTGGAATGAAATAACTGCTGCGAGTGATTCAATGGCAGTCGACAATGGATATATTACTAATCGTGCTACTCCAGTTGCCTTGTTATTACCTAGTACTGCCGCAATAGGTAAAAGTATTAGTGTAGTTGGTAATGGTGCAGGGGGTTGGATTATATCACAAAACGCAAACCAAGTAATTGTATGGAACAATGGGGGTGTAGTAGGCACAAATCAAACTACAACAGGTATAGGTGGTTCATTAGCTTCAACTGATAGGTATGATAGTATTGAATTAATATGTTTAGAAGTAAATTTAAAGTGGGGAGTTCGATTGGTTAAGGGTAATATAACTTTAGTGTAATGGCAATACTAGGATATGATGCAACGGCTAGTTTTACTTTTGATACTACAAACTTTGTGGGTAGTAAATTTACTGCTACCGAGTATGGAACAATCACAAAGATAACTGCTAAATTAAATGCAGTATCAGGAACGGTAAACGCTAGGTGTGCAGTTTATACAAACGGTGGAACAGGTGGAACTCCTTACATGGTATTCCAAGCACAATCTAGTGAAGTTACAGGTATAGGAACAACACCTGCAAGATATGACTTTACCACTACTTTTAATATTAGTGCAGGTACTACTTATTGGTTATTTATTTGGGCAGATGCAGACTTTACTTTTTATTATGATAATGGGGGAACAGAACAAACATATAATGCAGGTGGTACTTATCCAACATGGAATAATCCAGAAACAAGTAGTGCGGTTAGTGACTTCGTTTTAGAAATATTTGCAACCTACACACCGAGAGTAGCAGATAATAGTGTATATGGTAAAATACAAAGACTTAGTAAAATTCAAAGACTAAAGAAAATAAATATATGATTCAAAATTCAATAAATGCAGGGGTAGAAAATCAAGCAGGTAGCTTACAAAGAGCAGGAACATTCGATGGGTTAATCCCTGCTATGATGTTTGCAGCCGTTCAAAGTGATTATACATTGAGTGCTGCTAGTGGGGTGCAATCTGCATTCCCAAGTACTTGTGATGTATGGACTTTAGAAGGAAGTACTAGCTATTATATGCGAGGTTTTTATTTAATGAACACAGGAAGCACTACCCATACAACTGCAATGGCTTTCGCTTTAGGTGGTGGGGCATCGGTTACAAGTTGGCAGTATAAAACATTGCTTTGGAGTGCAGCAGCAAACACAATAGCAACGGCACAAAGTACAACCCATGTAAGCGGAGTTGCAAGTAAAGTTTTAAATGCTACAAGTGCAGCGGTATGGACTATGATTGAGTTTGAAGGATTTATTAGAATGAATGCAGGGGGTACAGTTACCCCTCAAATAAATTTTAGTGCAAACCCAACGGGAACAAACTTAATGAAAGTGGGTAGTTTTATAATGTTTACTCCAATGGGAAGTAATACGGTTGAAAAATTTGGTAACGTAGGATAATTATGGCAAAAACAAAAATAGAAGTTGATTTAATTATTAAGGGTAGCGATTCTGTTGCACAAGTTGAGCAGAAAACAAAGTCTTTGCGGTCTGAGTTGTTTAAAATGAAGGAACTCCTAGCTAGTGGAGTACTTAATGCAGACCAATTTTCAGAACTATCACAAGAGGCAGCAGCCTTGCAAGATAGAATTGGAGATGTCAACAAAGAAATTAAATTACTAAGTTCTGATTCTAAGAAATTAGACTCAATAATATCTTTAACGCAAGGTATAGTTGGTGGGTTTGCAGCGGTGCAAGGTATCACAGCTTTAGCAGGTGAAGAGAATGAGGACTTGCAAAAAACTATGGTCAAGTTGCAAGGTGCTATGGCTGCTTTGAATGGATTACAAGCGGTTGCAGCAACTTTAAACAAGTCTTCTGCATTTAGCACTAACTTATTATCATTCGCACAAGCAAGATATACAATGGTTGTGGGTGGAACAACTGGAGCGTTAAAAGTTTTAAGGATAGTAGGGGCAACTTTAGGGATAGGATTAATAATTGCAGCTATTGGACTACTTGTTGTAAACTTTGAAAAGGTTAAAAAAGTAGTTGATAGGTTTATTCCAAGTTTAAAATTACTAGGGGATATTATTTCTAATGTATGGCAAAAAATGACCGACTACGTTGGTATTACTTCAGATGCTACAAGAGAACTTGAAAGGTTTATTGATGTTAATAAACGAATGCAATCTGACCAAGAAAAGGAAATTGATTTATTAAAGGCTAGAGGTGCAACCGCTAAAGAAGTTTACGATGCTGAAAAGAAACTAATCAATACTAAGATTGCCCAATTGATTTATTTAAAACAAGTAAATGGTGAATATACTAAGGATGAACAAAAACAATGGGATGACTTATTACATGAAAAAGAAGTTTTAATTGCAGCACATGGTAAAACACTTGCAGATGAAACGAAGAAAAGAAACGATGAATTAAAGAAACTAAACGAACAAGCACAAGCAAAAGAACTTGCAGATTTAGAAAAGTTTTTAGCAGATTCAGCAGCAGCATACGAAAAAGGCAAAGCAACTAATTTAGACTTTTTAGAACAGAATTTATATGCTCAAGACGAATTAAATTCTTTAAATGAATTAAACCAAACCTTAAAACAAGATGAGAGGGATGCAAAGGAAGCTGAATACTTGGCAGGTAAAAGAGCTTATTTAGCAGGTATAGAAAAACAAGAAAGAGATAGACAAGAGAAAGAAGAAAAAGAACTTACGGATGCTAAATTAGCAATTAGAACCAATTATTTTAATGCTGCAAATTCATTAGGTGAAGCATTAGTAGGTGAAGGATTTAAACAAACGGCAGCAGGTAAAGCTATTGCATTATCACAAATAGCAACAGATACGGCGGTAGCAATTTCATCTTTGGTTAAAAACTCCCAAGCAAACCCTGCCAATGCCCCGACTGGTGGTATAGCAGGTGCGGTTCAGTTTGCAGCAGGTATAGCACAAATTACTGCTAACATTGCTAATGCAAGAAAAATATTAGTAGGGGGTGGAACTCCTAGTGCAGGTGGGGGTAGTGCTGCTCCAAGTGTAGGCAATTCACAACCCCCACCAATAAGAGGGTTTATCCCTGATAGAGAAAATTTAAAGAAAGGTGACACTAGAGTATTTGTACTTGAAAAAGATATAACAGATAAACAAGGTGTAGTTGCAAGGGTTAAAACTAATGCTACTTTAGTTTAATTTCTTTTTGCGTGAGTAGATTTATGATATAGGCAAAGATAATCTAATAATAGATTATAAGTTGCATAATTTGTTCTACTTATTATTTTATATAAATTGTAGGGTAGTATCCAATATAAATGTCTTTTTGGTTTCATTATTTACAATTAAATGCCTGAGTTCCATAAACGTCTACAAATCTAAGTTTAGGTTTCAATTCTATTTCAAGTGCTTTACCCCTTGCTATAATGTCTCGTTTTATTTGCTCAACATCTTGTTTTGGTTCATGGTTAATTAAATCTGAAATTAACTTTTTCAATACTGATTTATCCTCTGTACTAATGTATAGTTTTACAAAATCTTCTATTACATTTACATCTAAAAGACCTAACTCTTTTAATTTGTAATCTATATTTATTTCTACTTTCATTTTATTTGGCTTACCAAAAAGAACCTCTTTAAGTATAAGTATACCTAAAAAGCCCCATGTTATAAATACTATACATATAAATATGTATTCAATATTATCTAATACTTCTTTTAAATTCATAATTCAAATATAGTAAATTTTCTATATTGCATAAACAAAAAGAATAAATATTATATGTATGAATGGAATTACCATTGTACATATTAGATATAGATGAAAGCCAAGATGACCCTACTTGTGTTTTTGCGGTTGGCTTAGTTGAACAACCTGCAATCGAACGCAATTGGATGGCTTTTGCTGCTCAATCACAAGAAGAAAATAAACCTTTACACTTTGAAGTAACTAACGAAGAGCAAAGGATTTTAGGGGGGTACTTAATGGTTGCTGACCAACCTATATTTAGACGTGACCCCGACGGGAAACAATACTATGTAGCGTTTAATTCTAATTCTATTACTAAGATAGTCAACAAATACGCAAAGCATGGCAAACCACTTTCATTTAACTATGACCATAAGGATGCCAATAAAGTAAACTCAGCATATTTATTATACCATTATCAAATCAATTCTAAATTAGGTTTAAAAGCACCCGAAGGATTTGAAGATGCACCAGATGGAAGTTGGTTTGGCTTTATTAAAGTAGCGGATGAAAACGAATGGGAAGAAGCAAAGAAACGCAAAGGATTTAGTGTTGAGGGTTATTTTACTGACACTAAAATATTAGATGCTGAACAAAGCGAACTTGAAGATTTAAAAGATAAGTTAATTAACAATAATATGAATAAACAAAATGTTGAGAAAAAACTAGGTACTAGCCTATTCTCAAAACTAAAAAATCTTTTCGAGGATGAAAAACCAGAAGAAGTGATTAAAGAAGAAATGGGGGAAGCCCTTGCAGATGGTTCAGCTAAAATTAAAGGGACTATTGCAGAAGGTGAAACCATTACTTTAGTTATGGCAGATGGAAGTGAAGTCCCTGCACCAGATGGTGAACACGCTTTAGAAAGCGGTAAAGTTATTATGACAGAAGGAAGCGTTATTAAATCAGTTACAGAAAAAGAAGCAGAAGAAATGCCAATGTCTGAACAAGATATTATGTCCGCTATTAACAATGCAACTGAAAAAGTAAGTGAAGAACTTAAAAAAGAGTTTAGCGCGAAACAAACAGCACTAGAAAAAGAATTGAAAGAAGAAAAAGAAAAGGTAGCTACTTTATTTGAAGCAGTTTTAGTTTTATCTAGTACAGATGAAGACACAACCGAGAAAAAAGAAGACCCAAAAAGAAAATCAGACATATTTAAAAAGTCTAAATTCTCACAAGTAACCGCAATTATAAATAAATTACCAAAATAATGATACTAAGAAAATTTGAATACGACACCGCAGGACTACCAGCAGTCGTTAACGACCAATCCTTAGACCTCTTAATCCGTTCTTTCTTTGAAGGAAAGACAGGTCAACAATTCCCTAAACAAACTGGGATAAAATCAACGGATGACTTACACTACATCGAAACTGATTTGTACTACCAAGCAGACACAGGTTGTGCTTTTAATCCAAGTGGAGATGTAAGATTTAGCAAACGTACTATTACAGTAGGTAAAATCAAAATTCAACAAGAGTTTTGTGCTAAAGACTTAGAAGGTTTTTGGACTGAAAGAGCATTAAAGCCGGGAAGTAATTATGATTACATTGCCTTTGAAAAAGAGTTTACTGAATACCTTGTAGGCTTAATGGTTGAAGCAAAAGAAGTTGCTTTATGGCAATCTGCAATCGGTGGCGGTGGTGGATTGAACTTAATTCAATTCGATGGATTTATCGATATTATAGATGCTGCAAGTGCAACAACTATCAATGGCAACCCTACAAATATTACAGTTGGAACTGGCATTACCGCTGGTAACGTAATCGGAATATTTGATGGCATGTGGCAATTGCTACCTGCTAAGTTGAAAGCGAAGAATGACACTTCTTACAAGTGTGGTTCTGATACTTTTGATTTGTTAATCCTTGCTTTGAAAAATGCTGACCTATTCCATTACGATGGAGTGAACGGAACACCATATCAAACAGGAACAATTAGTTTGCCGGGTACTGGAATTAAAGTTGAAAGATTCTTTGGATTAGATGGTACAGACCGGATATTCTTAGCTAGAGATTCTAACTTCGTAATCGGTACTGACTTAGAAAGCGATGAGGATTATTTCAACATCAGAGAAAACCCAAGCACTTTAACAATGATGTTGGATATTCACTTCAAAATGGGTACTCAAATCAAGTTCCCAGATGAAATCGTACAATTTAAACTAGTATAATTATGCCTTGTGTACTTGGAACTGGATTTACCCTAGACTGCCGAGATAGTATCGGTGGCGTGGATGAAGTCTGGATAGGTGAATTGGATGGGCTAGATACAACTACCTTTGCAGTTTCAGCAGGTGCAGTTACTGTTATGGCTATGACTGGGGGTAAAAAATTCTATAACTATAAGTTAAGAAGAAACACCTCAGAAGCTAAAGCAGATAACGCTGGTGATGTTGTAAACGGTGCAGGTTATATCATGCACTCAGTACAGATTCAGTTAGACAGATTTGATGTAGCCAAGCGAAATGAAATAAGAGTTTTGGCAAAGAAACCACTAATGTTTATTGTTAAAGATAAGAACGGACTATTGAGCCTATATGGTTCAGAAAACGGACTTGATTTATCAGAGGGCACAGGTGGAACAGGCAAAGAAGCTAATAGTTTAAACGGGTTTAACTTAACCTTTACAGGTGAAGAAAATGAATATCCTTATGGAATTTCTCAAGCAATCGTTGATAGTTTAGTTTAGTTTTTATATAAATTTTGGATTAGGGCAGCTCATTATGGGTTGCCCTTTTGCATTTTTACTAAAAATCAATATACTATATATGTGATACGATTAGAATTAGGTTCAAATACAGTTGCTTTAACATTGTCTGAAAAAACGACAATCACAAATGCGACCTATTTATTTGAGTTTATAAATAATCAAACTGGGCAAAAGTATTATTGCATTGCAGCAGATACAAGCCTATATACTGACAGATATAATTTATTTAATATAATTGTTCAAGTTGCTGCACCAGACCCATTACTAGGTCAATTGCAATTAATATTAGGGGATGAATACACGTATAATATTTACGAACAAGCGAGTACTACAAATATTGACCCTGCTTTAAGTGGTGCAATAGTTGAAACGGGAATGATGACTTATGATAAGGATTTAACCGATAGAGAAGAATATTCAAACAATGACACAAGAAAAGCCTACGAACCAAGCTAAATATAGTTTTAGTAAGTTTCCTTTATACGCTAATGAAACACCCGTATTTAGGCAACTACCTAATCAAACTTGGATACCTTACGGTAAACAAAATGATTACCCTGACTACTTAAGTTATTTGTATAATAATTCTGGTATTCATGCCGCAATTGTAAAGGGTAAAGCAGCGTATATTCAAGGCAAAGGATTTGCAATTAAAAAGGATTGGAAGGGCGACAGAAAGAAATTAGAAGCAACTTTAAAGAATATCAATTCTTATCAAACTGCTAATGAACTTTCAAAGAAAAAGATATTTGAAAAGACATTGTATGGTGGCGCTGCTTACTTGGTAGAGTGGAATAAATTAGGTGGGCTTAACTATATAAAGTTACAAGCGTTCAATACGATTAGAACTAATGATGACAGAACGGAGTTTTATGTAAGTAAGGAATGGACACGTGATATGTCGGTTAAATATAGATGGAAAAAATCTATTGGCAAAATGCCAGACGACACTATCACTTATCCTGCTTTTAATCCACTTAAACCAAAAGGTAAACAGATTCTTTATTTAACGGATGAAAACCCTGCAAGTGACCTTTACCCACTACCTGAGTATATAGCAGGGGCTACACCAATTGAAACTGACATAGAATGTAACTTTTTTCATTTGAATAATGTTAAGACTGGATTTTCAGCAGGTACAATGATTACTTTCTTTAATGGTAATATTGATGGGCAAATACAAGCACAAAGAGATATAGAGAGGGCTTTAAAAACAAAAGTAAGCGGTACTGATAATGCAGGTGAAACTCTTTTAAACTTTCAAGACCCAAACACATTACCGCCAGAAATAAAGTCTTTAAGAAGTAACGAACTTGATAAGCAATATGAACAACTTTCAAAAGATACTATTAATAAAATATTGTATGCTCATAGAGTAAGTAATGGATTATTATTTGGAATTAAAACACCAGGCGAATTAGGTGGCGGTCGTTCTGAATTTGACTTGGCTTGGGAGCATTTTTGCAATACTTATGTAAAACCTAAACAACAAGAAGAAGAAGAGGATATGAACTATCTACTTACTTTCTTTGGTTTTGAAGGTGAACCATTAGAACTAATAGTACTTGACCCGATTGGACTTGAAATAACCGCTGCTGATGTAATGGCAACTCTTAATTTATCAGAAAAAAGAAAGTTAATACTAGAAAAATACGGAATTGAACCAATAGAAGAGGTTGCACCACAACAACCGATACAACCTAATGAATTTGCAGCTCATGATTTTATTTTAGAACGTCTTATGCAAGTGGGAGAAAGTGCTGATAAGTTTGAAATTATATCAGAATGTTTTGAAATGCATGATCATGATGAATTTAGTACCGAAAGTGAAGAGTTAGACAAAAAAATTACTGATTATTTAAAGAAAAATAAAAAAGCAAGTGTTAAAGAGGTTGCAAAAGTTTTAGAAATTTCAGAAAAACAAGTTTATAAAATTTTAGACAGATTAAATAGGAATAATTCTTTACTTGTTAAGTATGTTGAGAGGGGTGGAGAGGTTGTAATCGAAACAGAAGCAATTCAGAACCCAAAAGAAGTTTCTTTGCAGACAAAATATAGGTATTGGACTAGACAAGAACCAAAACTTTTAGATACAAGTAGAGATTTTTGTAAAAAGTTGATAAACGCTAACAAACTTTACACTAGAGAAGAAATTGACACGATGCAGAACCAAGCCCACACAAATGGATTTAACGAAGATGTTTGGAAATATAAAGGCGGTTGGCTAACAATCAAAGGAACTGATATACACGTACCACAATGTCGCCACTACTGGCAACAAGTACTAGTTAAAAAGAAAAATTAACATGGCAATTAAACCCTTATTTATTTCAGCAGCTACAATTAAGAAATACGGCATTATAGAAAATAATGTTGATGACAAATTAATTGCTCAAACAATAATGTTTGTTCAAGATATTCAATTACAACAAGTAATAGGAAGTGACTTGTATAATGAAATTTGCGACCAAATTAATGACTCTAATTTAACGGCTTTAAATACTACTTTACTCAATGATTACATTGCAGATTATTTAATCAATGCAGTAGCAGCAGAGGGAGCGGTAACATTTAATTATCGAATAGCCAACAAAGGTATAGTAACTCAAAGTAGCGAAACTCAGCAGCCCGTTAGTCAAAGAGAAGTTGAACTTTTGCAAAAGACTTATCAAAGACGTGCTGACTTCTATTCAAAGAGATTATTTGGCTACCTACAAGAGAATAACACCGATTACCCTTTATGGCTAAATGGTAACAATGAAGCACAAGATTTAGAAGCAAGAAAACCAACATACGGAACTGGATTTTATTTAGGAACTGATAGAAGAAAAAACAATGACTATAAAAAAGGATGGCCATATTGTCTTGACTGCTAAACAAGGCAACAAGAAAATAAGTAAAAAGAATTTCGATAAACTTGTAAAGTACTTAGAAAAGAATGATAACCAAAAACGTAATTCATAAATACTTTCAAGACTATGCAGGGTTAAACTACCAAATTAAATATTTTGGGTATGGTGACTTGTCTGAAATTTCAGTAGATGAAGCAACTACATATCCATTGATGTGGGTGCAGCCCGTACCATCTACAATCGAGGGTAACGAAATAAGTTATAACTATAATATTCTATTTGCAGATAGGCTTTTAGATGGAGATAGTAACGATGTAGAAATTGAATCGGATACGTTTCAAATGTGTTTAGATATACTTGCTAGTTTAAGAAACAATAATGAATTTGATTGGGAACTCGAAAAGAGTGCAACTGCTGAACCTTTTATACATAGATTTAAAGATAGGGTTGCAGGTCATTTGTTATCAGTTTCGTTTTTAGTAGAGTTTAATTACGATGAGTGTGCAATACCTCAAAGCGGTTCACCAATACCACCTAGTAGCTTATGTGAGGGTGTAGTAATAAGAATTAATGATACTGCATTTACAACGGCTGCAAGTGGGACAATAGAAGAAATTGAAGTCCGTAATACAGATGGAGATTTAGTAGGTAGTTTAATAAATGGTATTTGGGTTGTTCCTGTTGGTGGTGTTTGTGCAGATGCAACGGCAGTAGTAAAAAATACGGTTGGAACAATAATAATAAGTGAGGCAATACCAAGCGGACAGAGTGAAGATATAATAGTTGGTGATAGTGATATAACAATTAACTCAGCAGCGTTCAGCAGCACACCCGCAACAGTTGATTTAAACATAGTTGTAAAAGATGGAAACGGAACGGCAGTAGGCAGCAAGGTAGGGAGTGAATGGATAGTGCCAAGCGGTGCAACTCAAAGCGGTTCTTTATTGCAATGGGTTATAGGCATGGAGTACACAAGTTTTAGAACAGGTGATGAAGGATGGAGATTACAGAATGGATTTTATCCTTATACACCACCTACATATCCTTTAACAATTGCTCAACTAGATTTAACTTTAGGAGTAAATTATTTTTGGAGATTAAAACAAGCTAGTACGGTAAATGGAGTGACGAGTACAATAAGATTTGTAGATGTTGATGGTGGGCAAACATATTCAGCAACGGGAGATAAGGACAGGATTACAATTGATAAATTAACAGGGTTAGGCTTTTATAGAAAAGTAGCGGATTTAGGTGGTTTAAAAACTTGGAATAATGCAGTTGATGATGCAGTCGCATTTAGCACAGTTGTAAATGGTGTTACTTATAATACATGGTATATAGCAAGTTTAGAAGATTTTAGAAAAATATTTGGTGAAGAAGGTTCAGTAAGCGGTAATAATATGATTGACCCTCTTAGTTCAATAAATGTGTTTTTGTTTCCAGCAGGAACTCCCGAGTTTTGGACTGCAACAACTCAAATGAATAGTGGTGGTGGTAACGCTTATAGTAAAGGATATAATCCTAGTACATACACACGCCCACAAGCTAAGACTTCAACATACTTATCAATGTATATATTCGATGCAAGAAATTTAATATCATAAACAATGGAAACAATACAATTAACAGGTAGATATAAGATTGATAAAGGGACTGTTTTAAAAGACCCTTTAGTAACTATTTTAAACGCTAATTACGATTATCAAAGCATGAATGTAGTATTGATAGTAGAATATAGTAATACTCAATATAAACACGTACGTGAGTTAGAGCCTTATACAATTACTGATACGGATGGGTTAAAAAAATCTGATATCAAAACTATCTTACAAGATAATTTGACATTAAAGAAACAATAAAATGAAAGTTTTTTTTAAATATTTAAGTTTGAGATTTATATTTGAATAGCAATAAAATGATAACGATACCAATAGACGTACAGAATTTAGCATTTAAAGAGATAGTTGCAAAAGGTTTAGCAGTAATGATACTTGCAGCATGGATAATAATGTTGACATATCAAAACTTCACATTAAATAAAAAAGTTGATTCAATGCAGATACAAATGTATAACTTGCAATCGGATATTATAAAAGAAAATACAAAAGCACTCTACGAATTTAACCTTAAAACAAAATGAAAGAATTATTAGAATTAAACAAGTACATAGATGTTTACTATTTAGTATCATTTATGTTAATAGCATCAATCACAAAAGATACATTACATAGTGCTATTGTATATGTGTTTAATAAGAGGTTTAAGAAACAATATTTATCAGTATTTATTATCGGTACTATTGTTGCTGTTCCTTTTTGGTTAAACCTATTTGATACTGAGCCTACAAAGATTCAATTGTTTATGACTTACTGTTTAGGTACGGTATTTCATTCGCACTTTTTCAAACAAATTAGCAACTTAATTAAAAAACCAACTAAAAATGATAACCAGTAAAGAGTGCTTTCAAAAGTTTGGCGAACCGAGTGCAAGTAATAAATGTATGACATTATTTGACGTGCCTACTGAATTAGAAATAGGGGTAATACCTAAAAGAATCTATTGTAATAAACTTTTAGTAGAACCGCTTAAACAAGCCTTTAAGAACTTAATTGATACGGGTTTTGTAATGGAACTTAAAACATGGGATGGTTGTTTTAATATTCGTAAAAAAAGAGGTTTGATGTCAATGAGCCTACATAGTTGGGGCTTGGCAATTGATGTAAACGCTTTTGAGAACGGATTAGGTAAAACACCTAAACTAACGGCAGGATTTGTTAAATGCTTCACAGATGCAGGATTCTTTTGGGGTGGCAGATTTAGAGGACGCGTCGATGGTATGCACATGGAACTTGAAAAATTTTAATTTGCTTTTTATCCTCCCCTTTGTTATATTTGAACATGGAAAATTTACTTATATCAGATATAGATAAATACATATTAACTGAATACAATGTTCACTATGATAAGTCAAATGGCTATTACAGATGTAAGAAAAAAGGTGAAAAGTATATTTATTTGCATAGACTTATAATAGGGGCGAAAAAAGATGAAATAGTAGACCATATAAATGGCAATAAGCACGATAACAGAAGGAGTAATTTAAGAATAGCATCAGCATCTTTAAATTGCTACAATAGAAAAGTTGAAAATATATTAGGCAGGGGTATTTATTATGATGCTTGTGGATGTCGATATAGGGCTTGTATAAGTGTTAATAATAAAACACTAAAGCTAGGTTCATTTAGAAATATATTGGATGCTAAAATTGCCTATAATAAAAAAGCATTTGAAGTACATGGTAAAGATGCTTACCAACATAATTTAATATGAGAAAACTAACAATAGTACTAATATATTTAATTTTCTATTCAAGTCTTTTTTTAATTGGTTTAACCGCTTGAAATTTGATGACTACATAATATTATTTTATTTATTGTTGTTATTTATATTTATTGCTTGTGTAGTTTATTTAAGATTGGATAAAGATTAAAATTTGCAAATTAGAATAGTTGTTTTATATTTGAATAGGTTTAAACAATAAGTGATTATATTGGAATTAAAGGCAAATATTCAGCACCCCAGTTAGTCGGATAAAATATTACCGTAAAACCTTTAACAATTGCCGATGAGTAAAGGAATAGATGTTATAACGTTATGAATAATCACAATAGCAATGATAACACTCTAATATGGCTGTGAGATAATAATAAATTCATTAAACCTTTTCATGTTTTAAACCCCTTGCAGTAATTGTGAGGGGTTTTTAGTTGAAATGAAACTCTAATTAAATGAAATTAGGCACGTTGATTTTTAAGTAGTTAGAAAATAATAGTAAATTTAATTTGCGAATATCAAAACTAGGTGTATCTTTGTACCATGCAAAACGAATTAAACGAAATTATAAAAGAAATCGAATCAACAACTAAAAGCCCTTATGAATTAGTAAAGGCTTCTGATAGTGTGAATTTAAAATACCATGCAATTGTTGATGGGGTAATAGTAATGAGTGTATATAAATCATTTGACAAAAATTTTAACCCTATAAATATTTATAGATGGAGAGATATTCGTTAATAAATTTTAACTTAATAAAAAAATATAATCAACACATGAAAACAGATTTTAAATTAACGGGATTAAGTCTCCCACATTCATTTACTTGCGAACCTTTAAATAATGAAAATATATTTTGGGTAACAAAAGGGTTGAATATTGATAAATTTAATGAATTATGGAATTATTGTAAAAACAATTGGTCAGATAAGAAGATAGTAGAAATAGAGCATGATGGTTTAAATAAAGAAGGTATACCTATGAATCCAATTGTTATTGGTATTCGTGAAGTTAATTAATGAAAATATGAAAGATACACTAGAAAAACTAAACGAATTAATTTCACAAGGCGAAATAGACTTAAGCGACTTTTATGTTGTATCTTTATATGAAGGAGAACTAGCTTTACAAGGTCATCATACATTAGAAAAGCAAGAAAAGTATTCTAAATTTGGCAAATTTATTTACTTAGAAGATGTAAAATATTTCCAATTGAAAACAAATTCTATGGAGATAGTTTTAACTTTAAATCAATAATATGAGCAAATCAATATCAACACAACTAAAGAAGATAGGCAAGAGAATTGCTGCTATCAGAAAACAGAAACAATTAACACAAGCGGAACTTGCAGAAAATGTAGGTTGTCATAAAAAGACAATTGAAAATATAGAAGCGGGTTGCGGTGGGCGAATTAGTCACTATTTATCAATCAAACAAGAATTAAACATAGATGAACTTTTTATATAACGGCTATACAATAACCAAAACATCATTAGGATTTTACACCGCAACCAACGGAACTAAATTCAAGATGAGTTTAACATTCAATTCAATAATAAATAATATAGATAAATAACATGGAACATACATTAGAAAGACTTAACCAATTAATTTCACAAGGCGAAATAGACTTAAGCGACTTTTATGTTGTATCTTTATATGAAGGAGAACTAGCTTTACAAGGTCATCATACATTAGATAAAATGGACAAGTATTCTAAGTTTGGTAAATTCAATTACTTAGAAGATGTAAAATACTTTCAATTAAACACAAGCGACTTAGATATAACTTTAACTTTAAATAAATAACCAATGAACAACTATCAAATAACCTTAACCCAAAAACACAACTTAGAAGTTGCTTTAAAAAATGCTCATTCTCAAATACTTCATTTAGAAACTATGTTGAAACTACATACAGGTTTTGAAGAAAATCAAGTGACCTCAGATTTAGTTTTAACAATGATTGACTTAAATCAAAGTGAATTAAACGGATTAAATGAAATAACACAAGAAGTTACACTATCAGAAAGTGTTTTAAAAGATTTTTGGGAAGATAAAGAATCAGACGTACAAAATTAAAATTATGGCAAATCAAAAAATAACAATCGACCATACACTTGTCAAAGGAGATAAGTGGTATAACATGGATTTAAACGGCAAGAAAGCAGGTATTTCTGTCGAGGGCGCACCCAAAACAATAGCAGATATTAATAGTGGAGCAATTGAAATAGAATGTAATGTAGTTGAAAAAGACAATAAGTATTTCATTTGGGATAAGCAAGAACAACGTCAAAGCGGTGGTAATGGTTTTAGACAACAAACCCCCGAACAATTGGCAGCTAAACAACAAAGAGAAGATCATACACAACGTATGATAGTAGCACAATCTTGTTATGCAGCAACTTGTAATCTAAAACAACAATCTTCAGCAACTCATGAAGATGTTTTAAAAATGACTAAAACTGCTTATGATTTTATAATGGAATTAAGTAAATAAATTATGTTAAGATTTGATGACTTTATCCTTTCATTTAAGGAATACGAAAAACTAGATAAAATAGTAAGTAAATTAGATGGTGATACCCAAGTAGAAATTAATAAAATACTTCATAATTTACCCCACCCGATTAGATTAACAACTCCAGATACTGATTGCCCACCAGAAAAGGTAATGATCGACAGACGTAAATTAGAAGATATGATTTATGATTTAGCTAAATTCAGAAAAGAGGAAATGGAATCATGAACACAATAATATCTTTAGTAACTAACGGCAAATTAAACAAGGTTGCAAGTGCTGAAATTTCATCTATACTAAATCAATTTGAGGGTAAACGTGTAGAAGTAATAATTAAGAAAGCACGAAGCAAAAGAAGTGATAACCAAAACAGATACTATTGGGGTTGTGTAGTTAAAATTGTAAGACAAGGATTAAAAGATTTAGGTTGGATAATGTCGCCAGAAGAAACACACGATTTTTTAAAGGATAAGTTTTTAGGTTATGAAACAATGGCAAATAGTGAAGGACTCGAGATAGGCAAAAAATACAAATCAACAACAGAATTAACAAAAACAGAGTTTGGAGAATACATAGAACAAATACAGATATTTTCAGCAGAAATATTAAATGTTATAATACCTGATCCAAATTCACAAGAACAATTATTTTAAACAAAAAGAAATGAAAAAAATACAAAGATACATGAGGTTTTTAGAGTACAAAGGATTTGATTTAGAAGATTTTTATGTAGTATCAATCAGAACTAATGAAATTAGTTTTCAAGGTAGTTATACCTCTGATAAGGTTAAGAAATATCAAAATATATTAAATAGTAACTTTTCTATCAATAGCGAAGGACATTGCGGAAACCACAATAGGCACTTTAATATAATTTTAACATAAATGATAACTACCTCACATTTTATATTAGCTATAAGTATTCCCTTAACAAGTATTTTAATAATGGTTTACTTAGACTTATACAAACCAATCCGAATATCAATTAAGAAAACTAAAGATTGTATTTTTAGTCGACGTAATGGATATGAAGGATACAATATATTTGGCTATAATATTCTAATAGAATTTAGATATAAAGAGAAATTTAACGATAGATATATAACAAGATATAAAACAATATTTAAAAATAAATAAATTCAAATGAAAACAATAATAACAATATCAATAATCTTATTAGGGTGCATAGTTGCATACACTATAAGTAGAGCCTTTTTTAGAAAAATGGCAAAAGAGGACTACAGCTATAGACACGTTCAGTCTTGTTTTATAATAAGTATATTTTCTTGGCTTTCTGTCTTCGCTTTAATGATTGTTTTAATAATAATAAAGTTTGAAGACTTAAAACAAAGTAAAAAGAAGCCAAATAAATGGTTAAGCCTATTAATACCTATAATATATTTAACTTTAAAATAAAAACATGAAAGCAAAAGTAATAATCGAAAACGGGGAAACTGATATTGTATTAACTCCAGAGAATAAATTTGAAATTAACTTACTAGATACAATACTAGAAAACAAAAGAAAGTTTAATATTTCTACAAAAATTGATGCAGACCAAAGATGTGGAATATACGAAAATCGACAAATAATAATTAATATTAAAGAAGAAAAACAATGAACTTAGCAGTCACCCCACAAGAAATAGCAGCTATAAAAAGCAAAGGAATAGATTTCAAAGATTTTCAACGATGGAGAAAAATAGTCTTTGTTCAATTGAAAAGAATTAACCACAAGAAAACATTAATAAATAAGCAATGAAAATTAAAATCAATTTAGAAGTATCAGAAAATAAGTCAATTCAAGAAGTTGATTTAGAAGATTTAGATATTACCTTAGAAAAATGGGAGTCAATGAGCGAAGTTGAAAAACAAGAAACATTGCAACAATATGTTTATGATTCGCCCTCTCAACCTTATTGGGTAGTAACTGGATGGTAACCACAAACAAAATTTAAACAACAAATAAAAATGAATAGAGAACAACATTTACAATGGTGCAAAAATAGAGCATTAGAATATGTAGAACAAAACGACCTTAAAAACGCTTTTGCAAGTTTCCAAAGTGATATGAGTAAACACCCAGAAACAAATAATCATATAGCTTTACAAATGGGTACTATGCTTTTAATCTCAGGTAATTTATCAACTGCCTATCAAATGTCAGATTGGATTAATGGATTTAATTAAAATAAAATTTGCTATTTAAGTTTTAAGTTGTATAATTGCACCAGCACATCCGATATGAACTCATTTAAAATAATCCCCAACCTATGTTTTTCTTTGTCCATTGTGGGCAACGGATGTGCTAACGTAGTGTTGGGGACTATTTATTTATGACAATCAAAAGAGAATCTTTAAGTAAACGAGTTAGATTTAATGTATTTAAAAGAGATTCGTTTCAATGCGTTTATTGCGGAACTAAGCCACCTAATGTAATATTAGAAGTTGACCATATTATTCCAGTATCTAAAGGGGGTAAAAATCAATTAGCTAATTTAGTTACATCATGTTTCAATTGTAATAGGGGTAAATCAAACAAGGAACTATCAGAAATTCCACAAGCTATTTCAGATAATAATAACGCTGAAAAGTTACTACAATACAAAGAGTACATTAAGTATGTTAAAGATTTAAAGAAACTTAATGATACACAAATAGAAATGGTTTGTATGGTGTATGAAAGTTATATAGAAGGCTATACCCCTTCTGAAAAGTTTAAATACACAATAGGGGAGTTTATAGATAAAATTGGAGTTGAGAATGTAATTAAAGCAATGCACATTAGTTGTTCTAAGTTTTCGCATAAGACAAATGTTATTTTTAAATATTTCTGCGGTGTATGTCATAATAAATTTAGAGAACAATGAAGCCAACTGGATACGAATTAAGTAGAGCGTTTTGGGATTTTGCATTCATGAATCCTGACAAGGTTAAGCCAACCCATATTAGTATTTATTTCTTTTCTATTGAACATTGCAATAGATTAGGATGGAAGGATAAATTTGGTTTACCTACTGCAATGGTATTAGATGCAATTGGGATTAAAAGCTATTCACTATATAAAAAGGCATTTGATGAATTAGTTGATTGGGGATTCTTTATAGTCATTCAGTATTCTAAAAATCAGTACTCTAGTAATATAATCGCATTGAAAGAAAATTACAACGCAGATAACAACGCACTAGACAAGGCACTTATAAAGCATTCTACTAAGCAAGTTGAAAGCACTAGCGAAAGCATTGATAGTATAGATAAACAAGAAACAATAGAACCATTAAACCAAAAACCACTAGTAGAGCAAAATGAGATTTTGCCACCCAAAAAGAGTAACGTAAGTTTTGAGGATAGATTAAAGAGATTTCAAGACAGATTAAAAATTCATGTACCGACTTATGGAAAAGAAATGATAAGGGCTTTTTATGACTATTGGACTGAAAAAAGTGAAGATGCGGTAAAAATGAGATTTGAGTATCAAAAATCATTTGAGATAACAAGAAGGTTACAAACTTGGCAACGAAACGAAAAAAATTTTAACAACAATAATAAAAATGGAAAATCAACAATTGAACTTAATAGAGATGTCGCAAGGGAAGCAATTGCAAAACTTGAAGGAAACAACTCAATACCCCGAGTGGATTAAAGATAGTAGTAAAGGTGATATTTACAACGCTAACTTTACAATGAAGATTAGTGAGTATATAGATACTAACCACTATGCTAAACTAATGGCAGTTATTACTGAGTGGCGAAACTACTTAGGAATTAAAGATGTAATGACAGTTGAAGATATTGAATTTTGCACAAGATTTATTAAAGAGGAATATTCTCACTTCACTTTAGAAAAAATAAAGTTGGCAATTAAATACTCATTAAGAGGTGAATTGAAAGTAGATATAAAACCTTATGGGAGTTTTTCGCCTTTGTATATTGCAACTATCTTAAACGCTTATGATAAGTATGATAATAAAATCGTGTCGGAGTTATTAAGAGAAAAAGACAGACAAGAATTACAGAATAGGAATAAACCAGTTGAATTAACTGAAGAGCAAAAAATAAAAAGTAGAGTTGAGTATTTAGAATACTATCAAAGTAAATGTCAAGATGAATACTTAACTGATTTTAATGGTGTAATGTGGTTTGTTTTAAATAAAAAGGTAGATTTAAGTTCTTACTTAACTCAAGAAGGGTATATAAATTTAGCTAATTTTGAGATGCAAAAAAATGCAGACACATTTAAACATTCATACAACAATAGTAAAACTTTTGATGAGGTTGTTAAGTATTTTGTAATGAAAGAGCATTTAATACTAAATAATTTTGTATTTTCAAACTTCACTAAAGAAATGTTATTTTGACCAATGAGCAACTATATATCGAGGTTTGCAGAATGCACTTTATAGAAAAACTTTGTTTAGGTGAAATAACAGAAGTATATCAATTAGAATTACAGAATTATGTACACGAAACAAAGACTAGAAAGTATAAATTTAGCAACCCTTTAGATGCAATAGTTGAGATAATTTTAAACGAAGAAGAAGCCCATTTACAAGCAAAAAATGCAAGATAAAAGAATAACAGTACTAGAAATGATTAAGGAACAATTTCAAGATTGTGAGATAAGAACATTTGGCGGTATCTTAGAAGTAAAAAGAAATAGTGTAGTATTAAATTTTGGCAGACCTATAATAATAGATGAATTGATTTATTATTTTGACAACGGAATTTTAAAAGAAGAATTAGAAAAACTTAAAGAAAAATAAATATGAAAGAATTAGAAGACATAAGCGAGGAAACTAAAGCTATAAATAAATTATCAAAAGCATTTGAATTATGCGCTAAATTAGGGATTAGATTTAGTGTAATGGATAGTACTTTGCATTATGCGAATAAAAGACTATACAAAGAGTGTGAAAATGCAGAGAATACATCAGATAAACTTTTGGGTGGTGGTAAATATCCTAGTATAGCCTACGCTCAAGACACTGAATTAGGCTGTGTGCCTCGTGTAAATACTCATGACAGTATGGATAGTTGTGGGGGCTGGTAAAAGAAGAACTAAATAAGTTAAAAGAGAAATGAATTTACAAGAAACAAAATACAAAAGCACTAACCCTAATTACCAAAGGCGAACTAATGCTGACTTAGAAAAAAGTTTAAGACTTACTAAATTAGAACTTAAAAAAACTAAGTTACTAGCAAAGAATTTAAGACGTGAAATAAATGTTTTAAAGACTGAACAACAGAAACTATTTTTAGTGCCAACAGAAGCATCTATACACGCTATGGGAGTTATAAACGGATTCTTTGCAATAGATATAAACGAGCGTACAAGAACTGAATTAGTAACAAGAGGGCGAATGATGTACTATGCTTTTTTAAGGCAAAACACTAAAATGAGTTTAAAAGAGATTGGCAATACAATAGCGACAAAAGCCGACCATTCTACTATACTTCACGCAATAAGTCAACATGATAAATTCTACTCAATAGAAAAGAAATACAAAGCCGAGTTTGATAAAATATGCGAAACAATACTAATTTAAGAATTTACACCCAACCATGAGCAAAACAATAACCATAAAGAGATTAAAAATAGATTTAGAAAAGTTTATTAAAAAAGGCAAAATACCACCACCTTTGAAAAAATAAAAAATAAATGTTTGGAATTGTCAATTATCAATTGTAATATTGTAGGCATGAAAGTAGATACAAATAATTTAATAACGGTTGGCAGTTATGCTAAGTCGACAGACCAAACGACTGCTAATGTTTATAGACTTATCAAGGCAAAAGAAATAGATTTTGTAGTAATAGACGGTGTTAAATTCATTTTAAAATCAAACTAGAAAGTAAATAGACATGAAGGATAAAGAATTTAGCAAACTAGATGCGGTAAAAGTCGAAAGTCATATTAATGATTTGATTGACCAAAGAGCGGATATGATTGAAAAGAAAAGAACAATCGAAACCGAAATGTCTAATCTTAAAACTAAAATTAGGCTTGGCGGTAAAATGGATAATAATGTTTATAGTTCAATTTGCAGAAAACAATATACATTAAAAAAAGATAAGGACTTTCTTGAAACGGAGCTAGCAGCATTGAATAAAATCATACGAGCAAAAAGTACATTAAAAGAAGAAATTAGAATTAGAGTAAACGAAAATAGTTCTGATATAGTTGATTCTTTAAACCAACTTAAAGCTAAATATCAAGAGTATTCAAAAGACTATACTAGAGTAAATAGTACTAGAATAATGGCTGCAAACTTTGTTCAAGAAATAGAAAAGATACTAAAAACTAGTTGACTAAAAAAGTATTAAAATATAGTAAGTTAGCAAAGATGACCGACGAAAAAGTATTTCAAGCTATTATCGAAAACTACTATGTAGATACTTTAGAAGGTTGCATAAAACAAGAAAAGATAGAAATTAAAAACGAATTTAAAACAGAGATTAAATGAACCAATCAGCAAAAGACACGGCATTAGAACTAGTCCAAAAGTTTGCTTATTTAGGAATAAAATGGGCGCAAACAGAGTATTATACCTTAGAATTAGATAATGCAAAGGAGTGTGCTATATTGCATTGTGATTTATTATTGACTGAATTATCAAAAGACGAACCTTCAAGATTTATGAACGCACTAGAAATAGGATATTATTTAGAAGTCAAAGAAGAAATAATCAAGTTGTAAGTTTTGAGATTCCAAAGATTAAAAATAGACAAGGGTAAGTATACAATGGGTTTAATTCCAACATATAGCGTAAAGAAGCACAAATGTAAGTTTGAAGGTTGTGGATCTGAATTTGTAAAGTTTAACGGACTTCAAAAATATTGCCGTAAACACGAGATACAAGTCAAATTAGATAAACGTATAGCCAAAGCAAAGAAAGTTAATCCTAAGCCCTTAAAAAAGGTTACACCGATAAGAAAAGGATACCGAGTAACTGGAGAATTGAAACTATTTATGGAGATATGGTCAGAACGCAAACAGATTTCTGAGATTTCTGGCAAACCATTGTTACCGCCTAGTAGTCCTTTTTTCGTTAATCAGTTTCTACATATATTGCCAAAAGGCAAGTTTCCTGAAATGAGATTAAACAAAGAAAATATAATGTTAGCAACCCACTTAGAACATGACAAACAAGATACATTTAAAGTATTTCAAGATAGAAAAGAAAAATTATTAAACCAAATTTATAATAAGAAATGAACCACCTACTAAACGAAAATTCAGACATTATAATTCACTCAAATGAATCTATAATAGGGGAAACAAAACACCTTAAAGAAGGAGACAAAATAATGGTAAAACAAAAATGCTCCCAAGCGGTATTTAAAGTCATAACAGAAGTTGACTATACTAGAGGTCTGCATAAGTTTGTAGAGTTTCAAATAAGTGTAGCGGATATTATGGAGATATGCAAAAAGATTGAAGAAATTGAGAACATGAAACCGATTGAAAGTACTTATTCAAACCTACCTTTTTAACCATGAAAACAGATTTAAGAAACACCAAGATTGATTTAAGTAATTACAGCGAAAACGACAGAGCCAAATTTCAAAGGTTTGCTTTTGAGAATGGGGGTTATTGGATTTATCATAAACAAAATATAGTTAATTTAGAATTTCCTTACTATTATATAGATAATGATTTAATGATAACTTGCAGTTCTAATAGGTTTGATAGTTCATACATAGGCTACAATAGAATCTACTTTACAGACTTATTTAAAGAAGATAGTAAAGAGGAAACTCCTTACTTTGATAGGGAAGATAGTAAAGATTTAAGAATAAAAGAACTTGAAGAAGCTTTAAATAACTCATACGATATTATTGATTTAATTGTAAAAACAAGAGATGTAGAAGCAATTGGATATGAGAGTGTATTAATGACAAGGGGTAAGATATTTTTAAATAGAGTTAAGCAAGTTTTGAATTTTTAAAAGATTAACAAATGAAAAAGACTGCAATTGAATTACTGATTGAAGGAATGGAAAGTTTAAGAAATAACAAGGCTTACATTAATCCTCAGAACGCTTTGAATGACTGCATACATTTAGCCTATGCAAATCTACCAATCGAAAAGGAACAGATAAAAGAAGCATTTAATAGTGGAAACAGATTAGAGGTGTACGATGCAACGGAAACAACAAGTGAAAATTACTTTAACGAAACATACAATAAATGAATAAAGAAGAACTACAAAAAATAGGACTTAGAACTTACATAGAACAAAATGTAATTGATTTAGGTAATACTAGGGATGAAAAAGGTTACCCAATATATTCAACAGAAACAGAGGGCAAACAAGTTGAACAAATATTAGGAATTGCAACTGAATATTCCAACACTCAAAACGCTTTATTATTAGAAGAAATAAAAGAGTTGAAAGACAAATTACAATATTTAAACTTATTGATTGGTAGTAAGTCTGTTTACACTCTATTAAGGTTTGGGGATAAAAGCCCGTCAAAGTCTGGAGTTGATGAATGTGAAGATGACCATTACCTAGAACTATATAATATTTGCAATCAATTACGAAAATGAAACTATCAATTATAATAATCCTTACATTTCTATTTAGCAGTTGTGAAACCTACCGACACAAGAAGTGGATAGACAAGGGAGAGCGAAAAGGATATTTTACCGATAGCACAAAAACCAAATCAGATACTTTTATAAAGGTAACAATTAGAATAGATACAATCACTAGAATAATAAAAGATACTCTTTACGTTAAAGATTCGGCAAAGGGCAACAATGAAATAGATAGTTTTAAAATCAATTCTAAAGGCGTTAAAGGAACTATTATTGTAAATTGGGAGGATAGTACTGCCAAATGGAATTTAAGCGTAGAGAAGGAGAATAAAGAAACAACAGAAAAAGGATTATGAACGATAAAAAAATATATTGGTTATTAGAAGATAATGCAGACTTGTCTATTACCTGCGAAAATCTAGAGACTTGTACTGATTTAATTCAGAATGAAATTGACAATCTCGATGGTGATACACAAGTAGGAGATGTTCAATTTACACTTACTCCAAAGTTTATGACAGAGGAAGAATATAATAATCTACCAGAAGCATGATAGACCTAACTAACACAAAGATATACTTACTACCTGAACAAAGAAAAAGAGTTCAAGAATATGCTTTTAGCAAAGGGTGGGAGTGGTTAGATGGTAAAGTTTTAAAACTTCTAGATGCTCCCTACTTGTGCTTTCACGATGATAGAAAGTTGAGTTATTTAGATTATGAGGATAAAGATTTTTTCGATAATTTTCATTTCAAACTAATCCACTTCACCGACATATTCCCAGAAGTTGAAACCAAATCTTTAGAAGATGAGAAACAAAAACTTGCTGAATTTTTTTCTTTCTTTAAACAGAATGGGGAAAGATTTATAGGCTTTTCAGTTGAGCAATTGATTGAGGAATACTACAACGAAAAATTTAAGAAATGAATATACATAGACTAAAAACAATTAACCCATACTTTGATAGTGTTTGGGATGGTGAGAAAAGGTTTGAACTTAGAAATAATGACCGAGACTTTCAAGTAGGTGACGAAATCTATTTACAAGAATACGATTCAGAAACAGAAACTTATTTAGGTAGAGAGGTTAGGGGTAAAATAATCTATGTCTTAACTGAGTTTGAAGATGTAATAAAAGAAGGTTATTGTATATTTGGATTTAAAACAACTCAATATATTTCAAGATGAATAAAGAAGAAATACAATTAAAAATAGAAGACATTTGTTCTCAAAATCCTACAAGTGTTAAATACTCTGTTCAATTAAGATTATCGAGACTATTTGAAGACTATTCCAACACTAAAAACGCTTTACTTTTAGAAGAAATAAAAGAGTTGAAAGCATTAAAAGAATGTTTAGTTTTTCTAATAACTGCATTCAACGAAGAAGAAAAAAACGAATGGGAACAAAAGGCTAGAATATTATTAAGAAAAAAATAACATGAAACCAATTTTAATAATTTTAATCCTCTTAATGGGGAGTTGTCAAACACAAAAACAATGGAATAGAAAAGGCGAAAAAAACAATTGGTTTAGCAGCAATAAGGATACAACAATAAAGGGAGAAACTAAGCAAGGCGAAACAATAATAGTTTTAGATTCAAATAAATTAGATTCAATTGCCCAAGTAATTGCAGAGGAATATCAAAGGCTATTAGATAGTTGTTCAAATAAAAAGGATTCAGTTGGTGCAAAAAATGCACATACTCAAAAACGTAAAGAAGAAATTAAGAAGTTGATTACACAAATACCATGCAATATAGAGCCTATAAACGATTCTACTGATAGATTTAGTTTAAGAGTATGGTCAGATAGTGGGCGACTGAAATACGACCTTAAAATAAAAGATATTGATGTAGAGTTAAAATGTCCTGAGTGTTTAGAATGTAAAAAAAACCATTGGACTATTTTAGAAATAATAGGACTTGTATTTATTTGTTTTGTTGGTGGGGTAATTGCAACTTTAATTTTTAAAAGATAATGGAATACGTAGTAGAAGGTCAAAGATTTAATTTGTGTTATCAAGATTTAAGGCAGCATTATTTAAAATTCATATCAATGAGCGACGGAGACTTTTCAAAGAGTATTCCAGAAGCATTGCATTTTGCTTGTATAGTATGTTATTTAAAAGAAATACCAACTTATCTTTGTTTATCAGATAAAGGTATTATACATGAGTTAACCCACCTATTAAGTTCAAATGTCGAAAGCGTACAAGATATAAAAACCATAAGAGAACTATTTAAAAATCAATTAGAATTAGCATGAATGAAAACGAATACTGAAATATACATAGTAACTGCATATAAATGGGGTCAAAGAGAAGCACATTCATATAACATTGGGGTATTTACAAAGAAAGCACAAGCAATTAAATGTGCCGAATCACACGCAGGGTATAGGGGTGGTAAATATGCTTGTGTAGTAGATAAGTGTATTTTAAACCATTTCGATAATGAAGATGATGAATATACTACTGAAATTTATAGGGCGAAGGCATTAAACGAAATGAGGAAATAAATGAAAGGAAGTCAACAATCAAGAACAATACTAACTAAGTATAGAAGATTAGCACCTCAAACTAATTGGGCAATTTACATTGATTCTACCAACGGCAAAGAATGTATTTTAAATAGTGAGGGTGATACAATAAAAGAACAACATAACAATAAAAATAGATATACAAGAGTATGAAAGAAAACGAATGGATAAGCGTAAAAGATATGCTACCTAAAAAAGATGGCAATAGCCAAATAATGTGTTTAGTATATGATAAGTATTATAACACAATATTACTTAGACCTTATAACGAACATCATGAAGTTTGGGATGATGAAGATATGGATGATTTTTATACCGATGGGGTAAACGGAAACATAACACATTGGATGCCATTGCCTAAACGACCTCAAAATTGAATATTTAAACCATGACAGAAGCAAAACACCCCGAAGTAATTTGGATTGACAAAGACTATTTTTACAAGATTGAACATAGTTTATATGAAGGCATAAGTTTTGATGACAAAGAGCAAGTTCCCTACATTCTCAAATCAAAATACGATGAGATTGAAAAGGAATTAAAGGAACTGAAAGAGAAAGTAAAATAAAATGTTATATTTGAAAAGTTGTTTAATGAAAAGATTATAGAACTATTCAAAGACAAATTGTTTAACGATATGTGTAAACGATATGGAAGAGATAACTATTTAGATTTACGTTCAGAGGTCATATTGATAATTTTAGAACTAAACGAAGATAAAAAGAAAATGATAATTGAGAACGGATATTTACTACCTTATGCCTTACAAGTAACAAGGTTTCAAGTTAGTGATAAGAATTGGACTAACTTTAGAAAACTATTTGGCAATAGAGAAAATCATGTATTTGTAGAAGATTTTAAAGATATTGCGGACATTAACACAAGTGAACACTTAGACCCTCAAAACATAGTTACCAAAATCAAATCCGATACACTTTCTAAGTCTAACCCTTACTTTTATCATAGTAGATTATTAGATGAACTACTAACTAATCATAAGAGTGTAACAGATTTATCAAAAGCAATCGGTATTCCTTACAGGTCAGTATGTTACGCAATAAAAGAATATAGAACTTATTTAAAACAATGGTCAAAGTCTGCTTTGTAGCACCCGAAAAGAACGGTATAATATACCATAGGTTAGAAATACCTTTTAACAATCTTAACAAGGTGTATAAGGATTTAGAAATAACTATGACTAATGGTTTTACTTTAGATAACCCACCTGAGAACTACGATATAATAGTACTTAATCGTCACTCATGGCAAGATGAGGACTATATAACAAGGGCAAAGGATAAAGGGGTAAAGATAATTATTGATATTGATGATTCAATTGAACTTCCTGATTGGCATAGTAGCAAAGATAACTTTAGATACCCATTAATTCAAGAACGTATTAAGTATAGTCTAAGTATAGCAGATGAAGTTTGGTGCGCATCAGAGTACTTGCAAACTAAACTAGGGGTTAAATCAACTTACATACCTAATGCAATTGACTTTAGCCAACCTCAATTTATACCGCAAAAGAAAAAGAATGATAAATATACAATAGGTTGGATAGGTGCAGCAAACCACCAGTTTGATATTGAAATGTTGTATGAGCCTTTAAAGAAATTGATGTCAAGAAAAGACTATAATATATTGTTAGGTGGTGTATCAATGCACGATAGTATAACAGTTCAATATTGGAACTATATAATCAACTTACTGACTAATGGTGGGCAATTACCTAACGACAGATTTATAAAGGTAGAAGCCCTCAATGTTTATAATTATGCTTTCATGTATAATTTAGTAGACTGCTTAGTTGCACCTTTACATAAATCAGAGTTTACAAAGTGTAAATCAAACATTAAAGTATTAGAAGCAGGGTGTTTTAGTTTACCGATTATATGTAGTAATATTGAACCATATAAAGAGTTTATAAGTCAAGGCTTAGTTTATTCAAGTGAGGGGGCTTGGGATAAAAGAATGATAGATTTAATTAAGAATCCAATTAAGGGAGTGAACATAGGTAAGGCATTGAATGAATATGTAAGAGAATTTTACAACATTGAAACAATAAATAAAAAAAGATATGAATCTATTATTAATCTTATGGGTTAGTGGGGCTGCCTTTGCAGTACAAGAACTTTGGTACGAGGTATTTGAGAAACCTTTGAAGCCTTTTAGCTGCGCCCCTTGTATGTCATATTGGGTAGGGGTGGGAGTTGCTTTAATTACCCATGACTTTTTATATATCTTCATTCCTTATTTACTTACTAAAATTATATCTAAATACTTATGGAGTTAACCGAATTTCAATACCAATATGTTGTGGGTTCGGCTAATAAAATTAAGTTAACTGTAAGTGAAAAGTATTTAGTACATAGTCCAGAAGATTGGAATAGAGTTATAAACGTTTTAGAACAATTAAATGCAGTACCCGAGATGAGCAGTTGTGTTAAATGTGATGGTTACCAACGTGCAATGGCAGCGAATAAAGCAATACAAAAATTTATAAATCAATATGAACTTAATAAACGTTAAGCACTCTGGTAACTTAGGTGATATTATCTACTCACTATCTAGTCTTAAAGCCTATTCAATTGAACATGGCTGCAGAATAAACTACTATATCAAATTAGATGTACCGAGTAGCTTTACAGAAAAAACGCACCCAGTTGGCAATGTAATGATGAATAAGGCTATGTTTGATATGGCATACCCACTTCTTAAATCACAACCCTACATCAATGCAGTTTTAATTTACACCAATCAACACATCGACTTTGATATTGATTTGTTTAGAACTGAATATTTAAACTTGTCTGGTGGTAATATCCAATGTTGGATTAGTAACGCATACCCAGAACTTCGCCCCGACTTAGTGCAACCTAGTTTATTTGTTGAGCCTATTAAGAGCGATTACATAATAGTAAATCGTACAATGAGATACAACAATACATTTATTGATTACTCTATTTTAGATTACGATAACCTTTACTTTGTAGGTGTTGAAAGTGAGTACAAGAAGTTAGCAGTCCACAATAGAAAGTTAAAGCATTTAGTTGTTAAAGACTTCTTAGAAATGGCTAGATATATTGCAGGGTGTAAATTGTTCATTGGGGGGCAGTCAATGGCTTTTGCAATAGCTGAACTTTTAAAAGTTGATAGGATATTGGAACAATATGTTCATGCCCCAAATGTTATACCTAGTGGGGGTAATCACTATGTTTTCCATACTGATAAACAATTCAAAAGAATATTAAATAAATTAATACCTTTGTCACATGGCAAGGGTAAGAATACAGATACAACCTAAACCCAAACAAATAAAGGATAATGAACCTAAACAAAGACAAACAACTTAGAGTTAAAGACGGCTCTATGTATTATCAAGACAACAACGGAATAATATTCTGTGATTTTTTAGACCAATCTAATATGGTTGGTGGTGGACATGAAGAAGGGCGAAACACTTTAGAGAACCCTACAAGATTACAACGCATCAAAGCACTATCAAAGCAGCCTAATGTATTAGACTTTGGTTGTGGCAATGGGCTTCTTGTAGAGTATTTAAAACAGAACGGAATCGAAGCAACAGGGTATGATAAGTTTAACGACAAATTCAATTCAGAACCTTTAGAAAACCATTACAACATAGTAACTTTAATCGAAGTCATTGAGCATACTTATACACCTTTTAACGAAATAGATTTAATATATAAATCACTTGTTAGTGGTGGGTTTGTAATGATTGAAACATCGTTTACTGATTGGCTGACAATCGAAGATAATTACATTAACCCCGCAGCAGGTCATCATTGCGTATTTAGTCATGCAGGACTAACCGAGTTAATGACCTCAAAGGGATTCAAAGAGGGTAACCACATGAACAGAAATGTTAGGATATATCAAAAATAAAATATTATATTTGCATTATGGCAGCACCAAAAAAAACAATAGCAAAGGTAAAAGAAGTAGCTGAAAAAGTTGTACTTCAAGAGCCTAAAAACATTGATAAGTACTTAACCGATAACGGAATCACAACCGTTTATGAAGGTCAAAAACTACACTTAACAATTGATAAGATTAAAGAATTAATTTTAAACTTTTGATTACATTAATAACTTTAACACAAGGAAACCCTATTGCCTTAAAGCGTACTATTGATAGTGTAGTAAGTTCATTCAATGGAATGGTTAATGAAGTAATAATTGGTAGTTTGTGCGTTTTCCAACATGATTCAAATAAATTGTCTGATATAGTAAGTGAATTGAGCATACCTACAACAACTGTAAGTTTGCCGTTTAATAAATTATTTAAAGACGGCTTTGGCTCAACCCTTAACCACCTTTCAGAACACGCTACTAATGACCTATGCTTATACATGAACGTAGGCGAAATAGTCGAGTGCAATATAAACACATCTATAATTTCAGATTCATTTAATTGCTATAAGTTTAACCATGCAACAGAAACACACCAATGGATTAGAATGTGGAATAGAAAGCAATTGAGTTGGAGCGGTCGAATACATGAAGAAGTAGTAGGCAAAAAATATGTAAGTCCAGATTTTATTTTTCAAATGGCTGACACTCATAAAGATGAAACCGATTCCTTTTATAGCCAAGTCATGAATACGATTAAAGAATACGTTTACTGGAATCAATATCTAATAATAGCCAACAATCCTAATGAATTAGGGGCTACAAATATGGGATGGGTTAAGTATGCTAAAGATTCTTATCAAAGCATTGAAGAAAGAATGAATTTATATCCAGAAAGATTACAAGCGTTTAGGGATGGGGATTTAGAAAAGTTTTTAAACCATTGCAAAGAGGTTGGATTTGGAGAACATAAAAACGATAACCTAGTACATTATCAATGAGAAAGTACACGATATTAATACCGCATTACAAGACCGCTAAAATGACTGCTTATTGTTTAAGTCAAGTATGTAAACATTCACAAGGTAGAGATATTAGAGTAGTGGTTATTGATAACTCACCAAGCGAAAAGGATGAACTTGTTAAATGTACCCAATTTGAAAACGTACCAGAACATCTTAAAGATAAAGTGTGGAACTATCTACCTTATCCAACTGATAAGATGCAGTCACATGGCTTGGCTTTTGACTACGCTATAACAGAGGGCATGGTTAAAACAGATTACTTCATTACATTAGAATCAGATAGTTTCCCTACTCAAGACAATTGGTTAGATTATTACGATAACTTAATTGAGCAAGGCTATGAAATGGCTGCAAGTAAAATGAAGTTAAGCGGTGGTGAGTATCTTCACCCAGCAGGTGCAATGTATAAACTAAGTATTTGGATTGAAGCAAAAGAGTTTGTAGAAGATATAAATACCGAGTATCATTACCTGCCTAACTTTATCTTAAAAGATGGTTTCCCTTGTCATATAATGTTAAGGCATGGAATAGCAGCCCCTAAAGATTCAGAATTTCATCATAGCTATAAACACGATGTAGATATTTTTAAGAATATAAATAACTACCTACCAATAGCACAATCAGTATTTCATCAAGGTATGGGAAGCCAACAAGAAAGCTACTTAACTTATGGTCAAAGAGATATTGAGTATGGTAAAAAAGATATTCTAAATATAACTGATGACCTAATTTATAGAATGGGTTATGAACCCGGTCAGTGGTTTGGCTATTGGCATTATTCTTGTGAAAAGAAAGTAAAACAAATACCTACTCAAATAGTATGGATGCCTAATAGAGTGAATGAGCAACAAGAATACACCTTAACCGAAAACGGTGTAAAACATTTATGGGGAGTTACTGCATACGGAACTAGCCCCGACAATGAATCCTTACAAGATATAATAAACAGAAAAAAACAATTAATAAACGAACTTTATGAAAGCATTTAAACTCATTATTCTTTTAGCCTTATTTGGCTGCGAAAAAGAGCAAAGCATACCAATCCAAACAAGACAAGTAGAAGTAACAAGAGAGGGTTATTTCTACAATGACAGAACAATGAACTACGATTGGATAGATGAAACCACCAAACTAACAATGAATGTAGGGGACACCCTAAAACAATACATAGTATCAAATCCTAAATACGTTTTAGCAGGGCAAAAAGTTTGGGTGTACATTTTAGTAGACAATTCACCAATTTACGATAGTAGTTATTACTATCACAATATCAATATAGTAATTCAGTAAGTATGGCAAACGACACAAACAACATTACACCATTCTCTATTATAGCCTCTTTTATATTAGGTATTGCTTTTTGGTACTTAGTAATTCATTTTGTAATTAAATATTGGTAGTATGGCAAAGATGGGAAGACCTAACGGATACAATGTAGAAGTAGTAGATGAGATATGTAATATTATTTCAACTTCAAGTAAAAGCATGAAGACTATATCCCAAGAAGTAGGTATTCCAGTTAGAACAATTTTAGATTGGTTAAACAAACATGAAGACTTTTTGCATAAATACACACGCGCGAAAGAACACCAAGCGGATTTTTTAGCAGAAGAAATAATAGATATTGCAGACGATAGCACGAACGATACTAAAACTATTTTCAAAGATGGGAAGAATATTGAAGTAGAAAATACTGAGTGGGTTAATCGTTCTAAGTTAAGAGTAGAAGCAAGAAAGTGGGCAGCATCAAAACTAAAGCCTAAAAAGTATGGAGATAAAATGCAAACTGAATCACTTGTTAAAATCGAAGCCGTTACAGGCATGGAGATTAAATGAAGTTAGTCTTTGATACACATGGTAACGATAAACAAAAAGAAGTTGCTAGGCATTGGATAAACAATGAAGTAAGCGACATTGTATATGGTGGTTCAAAAGGTTCTGGAAAATCTTATTTAGGGGTATCTTTAATATTTGGGGATGCTTTCTTATACCCCGAAACACATTACTTTATTGCTAGAAAAGAATTAAACAACATTAGAAAGTACACCATACCTTCAATACATGAAGTGTTTAATCATTGGGGTATAACACCAGACTACTATAAGTTTAATGGTCAAGACAATTACTTTACTCTTTACAATGGGAGTAAGATATATTTATTAGATGCAAAGTATTTACCATCTGACCCTGACTACTTTAGATTTGGTAGTATGCAAATGACAAGAGGATGGATTGAAGAAGCAGGAGAATTTGAAGAGGATGCTAAAAACAACTTAGCTGCTTCATTAGGTAGGTGGAAGAATGATGAGTATAAAATCAATGGTAAATTACTTCAAACGTGTAACCCTGCAAAGAATTATCTTTATAGAGATTACTACAAACCAAATAAAACCAATACTTTAAATCACTATACTAGGTTTGTTCAAGCATTGCCAGAGGATAATAAGATGTTGCAAAGTGGGTATTTAGAAAACCTTAGAAGAACATTATCAAAGAATCAGAAAGAAAGACTTTTAAAAGGTAATTGGGAATATGATGACGATCCAGATTCTTTATGTGATTATGACAACATACTTGCAGTATTCACAAACAACCATGTAAAAAAGACTGGCAAAAAATATATCATTTGCGATGTTGCTAGGTTTGGAAGTGATACCGCAATAGTAAGCGTATGGGATGGTAATGTTATGATTGAGTATTATAAGTTTGCATTAAGTTCAACTACTGATATTCAAAGTTGTATCAACTCATTAAGACAAAAGCATGGTATACCTAAATTACATTGTTTAGCGGATGAGGATGGTGTAGGTGGTGGAGTAGTTGATAATTGCGGTATATCTGGATTTACTAATAATGGAAAACCTTTTAATAATACTAAAACTAATCTACCTGAGAATTACTATAACCTTCAATCTCAATGCGGTTATAT
>Ga0172380_10001515_pt1 | contig 39706 bp, 42 predicted proteins | sample Leawe162metaG_FD_119747 | JGI IMG/M metagenome (GOLD analysis project Ga0172380, IMG submission 119747) | Leachate microbial communities from a municipal landfill in Southern Ontario, Canada - Leachate well 162 metaG | ecosystem: Engineered > Solid waste > Landfill > Unclassified | place...
GAGGAGCAAAAGATGAGAAAACTAACGGAGCACTCTCAAGAGATAAGAGAAAAATACGGTATTGATATGTTGAAATGGGGAAGCGAATTATGATAGAATAAATCAATGATAAAAAACAGACTCCTAGAGCAGTTTCGCTCCTTTTATACAAGAAATTATCCTGATGACATGGAGATGCAAATCGAGTATTTTGCAATCTTTGGAGGTCTTGGATGGGAGATAGACACTGCAAAACCCATAGAGCTGTTAATCCAAGAACTTCTGCTTGAAAACTACGAAGAGATAAACAAAAAAATAGAAAATCTAACCCTCTCAAACAGAGAGTATCTACGCCTTTTGCGAGCTTTGGCGGTAGGAGACAGAAAGATTTTTTCGGCATTTAATAGAGCGGGTTTAAACAATGCAAACGGTGGAAGTGCGCTTAACTTTCTGCAGGAAAAAGGTTTAATCCAAATAGAGTTCTCAAGAGAAGAACCCGCTAGAAGTTTAAACCCAAACGGCAAACTAAAAAGAGAAGTGGCGAGACACAGAATATCTCACAAAGTCCTCTTTACACACCCTTTTGTAAGGTTTTGGTTCTACTTTATCGTTCCGCACTCCAGAGAGATAAAAGAGTTTAAGTTTGAGAACTTTTTTAAAGATTTTGAGATTAGGCGACACAGCTACACAAGTTTGGTTTTCGAAGAGCTATCTGAGGTGTTGCTAAACTACAACCTTAGAGACGCACAGATTTTAAGCTCAGGCAGCTACTGGGACGCAAACATTGAGATAGACATACTTACAATAACAGAAGATGAAAAGGTCTATGCTGCGGAGTGCAAATGGTCAAATCACAAGATTAATAAAAAAGAGTGGCATAAACTATCAGAGAAGTGCCAAAAGTTAGGCATTGAGCCTACTCAGATAATTCTATTTTCAAAAAGAGGATTTTCTAAAGAGCTCCTCGCACAAGAGAGCAAAAAATTGGCGCTCTACTGCGCGCAAGATTTTGAGGCACTGCTCAAAAATATAAAAAAAGAGGAGCTTATAGACAACTTTTTCAGCTAGCACGAAGCGCTGAATATGCCTCTTGCAAAAGTTGGAATTTTTGAGTGTAGTGCTTTATCATGTATGGCGATTCATGCTCTATCTTGTCAGGATGGTAAGCTTTTGCCAGCTTTTTGTAGCTCTTTCTAAGCACATCCTGACTCGCTCCAATAGGACACTCTAAAATAGTATAGAAGTAGCTTTTCTCTCTATCTTCCTCATCTTTGCAAAGATTGCCGAAGCTGTAATTTGCAAAGTCGCTGTAAAGCTTGCTTACAAAACGCTCATCGTAACTGTAGCTGATTTGATAATGCAGAATATGTCGCTTGTTTAATGCTCTCTCAAGCCTTGCTTTTGCCCTGTAATCCGATACGTCAACAACCAAAGAGATATCCGTGCCTCTCTCTACATAAACCTCAAGTTGCGAGCGCAAATAGTTTATAACCCATGAGTTTGGACGGTCAAGCGTTATGAGAACGGTATCTTTGTTATATGCGTAGAGATTTACATTTATATTTTCGGGCTCTTGAAGTTTGTTTAGTTCAATTTTTATTGGCTGGTTTCCGTATTTGAGCATTGAACGCAAGAAAAATTCGTGGGAAAAATCATATTTTGCTGCGTGATATTGGCTCAATTTACTTAAAAACTCTTTTCTGACCTCAGTCAATGTCTCGTTTCTAAAAACAAGTACAGATTTGGGTAAAAAAAGCATACCTCTGGTGTGATGGTGCAAAAACTCCCTCATCCACGAAGTATTTAGTGTATCGAAGTCCGTAGTGATAAGAATAAGATTATTGCGTAGTACAATCTCCATGTTCTAACCTTTATTGGATTATTTTACTCTATTGAAGCAAAAACAGTTCCAATTAAAAGTCAGAAATTCTATGTTTTAAAGCGATAGTGCTGCTGATAATGCCGTCACTATTTCAGGAGAAACATACCCTTTTGCGTAATTTATTATAATCGGTGTAAATTGACCAACCATTGAGGAGTCCATTCCAAGTGCCTTAAATTGGTCATTAACACTTGCGCCTCCCAAAAGAGAGGTTTGAGCAGGTGCAGCGTTTAAAATATCACCAAGTCCCGGAGTCTGCTTTGTCAATTTTGAAAATTGGCTAGGCTCCATTTTGCTTTTTGCGTTGTTTAAAAGAACTGCTGTTCCGCCGACTGCTTGAGTTGGCGTAACATCAAGTGATGAGCTAAGCGAGTTTACAAGAGCATTGTTTTGCAATGTTGCAGTAGTTTGCGGTGCTACGCTTTGTGCGACTGCAGGTGCAGCTGACTTTAACATCGAACCCATATCAAGTGCAAATGATTGCGTTGCAATAACTCCTAAAACCAAACCTGCTGCTATATTTATTTTTTTCATATCTTACCTCTTTTTTTTATTTTTAACCGCAGATATTTTTATACATCTCTGGTCGTCTATCTCTTATAAGTCCCCAATAGTGCCTCTGTTTTTGGTTATCATCTATGTCAAACTCGCCATAGATTATCTCCTCTTTGTTTCTTGAGGCTTCTGCAATTTTCGCACCCGTGTAGTCTGTGATAAACGATGAACCGTAAAAGTTCAGCGTACATGTTTCGCCTCTCTCTTCGCCGATGCGGTTTGCAACAACGACGGGAACGGTATTTGTTGCGGCATGACCCATCTGCACTCTTTGCCAATGCTCTTTGGAGTCAAGATGGATTTCAGGTTCGCTTCCGATGGCTGTAGGGTAAAAGATAATCTCCGCACCCATAAGCGTCAAAGCTCTCGCCGTTTCACAAAACCACTGATCCCAGCAGATACCCACGCCAATCTTTGCATAAGCGGTATCGTAAACTTTAAAGCCTGTATTTCCCGCTTTGAAGTAGAACTTCTCCTCATACCCCGGACCATCGGGAATGTGCGTTTTACGGTAGTTGTCCATCACTCTTCCATCTGCATCGGCGACAACTAAAGAGTTAAAGTACCCATCATCGCTCTTCTCAAAGTAGCTGATAAGGATAACAACTTTAAGCTCTTTTGCAAGTGCGCTAAAATGCGATACAAGATGATTTCCCTCAAGCGGCACAGCCCATGAGAAGTACTTTTCATCCATATCTTTGCAAAAGTAGTAACCCTCAAAAAGTTCAGGCAAAAGGATGATTTGTGCGCCGCCTTTTACTGCTTCACGCACCATCGTTTCAGCTTTTGCTACATTTGCAGCTTTATCTTCGCTCATTTGCATCTGAATTGCGCTTACTTTTACCATTTTATTCTCCGCTAAATCAACTTTGCTTTTTCGATTTTTTTTCTCTCAACACGCATGCGGTCTTGAAACTTTTTGCTTCTGTCTTTTGCAAAAACCTGCATATCTTCTATCTCATCCATCTCATCGACTATCTCAACACCCAAAAGCGTCTCTATCGCATCTTCAAGCGTTACAACGCCTACAGTCTGCCCATAGTTGTCATAGACTATAAAAAGGTGTGTTTTTCGTTTTACAAACTGGTCTATAAGGTTTGGAACAGGAAGATTTTCAGAGACCATATGTACTTCATGAGAGATGCTCTCTAAAGTGATGTTGTCATTATCTTCATTGCTCTCTTCAAGGATGCGCTGGTTGAAAACAATACCTACGACATCATCAAGCGTCTCTCTAAAAATCGGGATACGAGAGTGGATATACATCCTATCATCCTCTACTGCCTCTTCTACCGTTGTTTCTGCAGACATAGCAAAAACAACGCTTCTTGGCGTCATAATATCTTTTGCTTTGATATTTTTGAGCTTTAGGAGATTTTCTATCAGGTCACTCTCTTTGCTAAGTATCGTCCCTTCGCGCTCACCCATTGCAACAACTGCCATGATTTCATCACGAGAGAAGTTGTTTTGGTGTTTTTTATTTTTGGAGATGGCTCTTGTCAAAAACGAGGAAACCCATGTAAAAGGGGTGCTTATAGTCACTAAAAACGAAATCATATATACAGATGGCACCAAAAGCTTTTTCCAATGAAGAGCACCGATGGTTTTTGGGATAATCTCTGAAAAATAGAGTATTAAAAGCGTTACCACAAAAGCAACTAACGCTTGCCACTCTTCGCCAAAAAGTATCTGCGCTTGAGCACCAACACCCGCTGCACCCATTGTGTGGGCAAATGTGTTAACAGTCAAAATAGAAGAGATTGGCTTATCAATATCTGACTTTAAATTTTTAAGTTTATTGACTAAACTATCATTTTGTCCATTAGATAAACTCTCAATGTAAGAGTTTGTACTTGAGAGCAAGACAGCCTCTAAAACTGAGCAGAGAAATGATACCAAGATAGCTACAAGAAGATAAGTAATAAGTAGCGTCATAGAATTTCTCCTATGAAGAAGTGGGTAAAACTACGCGAGGCCGGGTCGCTTTGGGACATTATAAAATTCCTTTAAATTTTTTAGAGTAGCATTATAGCACAATTAAGTTACCGTTCTATTTATGCTGTTAATCAAGCCTCTCTAAGAAGAGGCTTTTTTATATTTAAGCGAAGAGTACACAGAGAAGACGATAAAGGCGATGCCGATAAGTCCTGTAAATATTTCCGGAACATGAAATTTCATTCCAAAGAGCATAATAAACGCCAATATACCTATCGCATAGTGAGCGCCGTGTTCTAGGTAGATATACGCATCAAGCGTCTCTTTTTCTACCATATAGATTGTCAGAGATCTTACAAACATCGCACCGATACCAAGTCCTACCATGATGATAACGATATCTTTGGTTATCGCAAATGCACCTATTACGCCGTCAAATGAAAATGAAGCATCTAAAACTTCAAGATACAAGAAACCGCCGATACTCCCTTTTTTGACAATGTCAGCAACGGGAGCATCATTTTCCTCTTTTTCTAAAATATACCCGATGATATCGACGCCTACATAGATAAGAATCCCCCAAAGGCCCGCAACCAAAACCGCAAGTTTATGCTCTTGCTCTACAAAAGAAGTAAAAGAGATAAGAACCACCAAAGAGATAAAAATAGAAATCGCTTCTATCTTTCCTAAGAGACCCAGTCTTTTTTCTATAGCCTCAAACCAGTGAATACTCTTTTTGTCATCAAGCATAAAATTAAGAAAAACCAGAAGTAAAAACATCCCTCCAAACGCCGATATCTCTGCATGATGCGCTATTAGTTTGCTTGAGTATTCGCTTGGATTGTCAAGTGCCATATTCCATACTTCCATCAGAGACATATCTGCCGTTTGCCCGACTATAACAAGCGGAAAAAGTAGCCTCATACCAAAAACCGCAATCAATATACCGACAGTTAGGAAAAGCTTTTTCCAATACTCATCCCACGTTTTAAGGATTGAAGCATTAACGACTGCATTGTCAAAGGAGAGTGAAACCTCCATAAGGCTTAAAATCACGGCAATCGCCACAACATTTAATGCACTAGCCCACCCTCCGAGCTTATAACCCCACCATGCGGCGATAAGAAGAGCAACGAAAGTAAAAATAAAAGAAAACCTAAAATATTGCAAACAAAATCCTTCCAAAATTGTTTCGAGATTTTACTCTTATTTTATGTTACTTTAGTAATAAATCGCAAGCCAGACAGTATCCTCATCAGGCTTAGTCCAAGAGACTCTATGTTTTTTATGCGCAGGTATATTTATGTAATCTCCTGCCTTTAATCTAATATCATCCTCATTTAAAAAAGAGATTATTGCCTCGCCTTGAAGTAAAATAACCCACTCATCCCTTCTTTGGTCATACCATTCAAACTCTGGTGTAACGTGCCCATGAGAGACTATTCTCTCAATCTTTATGCCGTCTTTTGAAATCAACTCCTCAAAAAGCTCATCTTTTAGCGTTGATGGAATTAGTTCAAATATATTTGATTTGTTCATGAAAAGTAAGCGCTTGTATAACCGACAACCCTGCTCGTGTCGTTACTTGCATCTGCACTTGTCCTATAGTCTAGTATGTGGGCTTTAAGGGAGAGTTTTTTAGCACTATGCAACATCGCCTCAACTCCTATATTTCCGCACGCCTCGCATCCGCTATGAAGCATTCCTACATCAAGTTTTTCAATGGAGATGAGACAGATATTGTCAAGTCTATGCGCCTCATTCAGATTGTAAAAATGGCTCAAATCGGTGCTGATAATAACTCCCGCGTCATTATGTTCTAAAATAAAATCTATTATCTCAGATACATAGTGTGCATTTGCGTAGCTGTAAACTAGCTCAAGGATACTTACATCCTCTATGTAGTGCTTTAAAAAAGGAAACTGAACCTCGGTGCTATGTTCAGCGTGAGCATCCTTTATGCATGATATAGAAAATTTATCCCTTAGTTTTGGAGCCAAATCCGCTATGGCATTAATCTTGCCAAACGGAGTGTCGTAGCTGCTAAATTCGCAAAGGCTGATTCCATTAAAAGCGACTTTGTGCGATGGTCCAATTACTACAAATTTTTTAACTCCGCTTTTTTGCAAAACTCTATATGCGATGTTTGCCGTATACCCTGAGTAGATATAACCCGCATGAGGAACTATAACGGCTCTGCTTTTTACATCGGGCAGAGTAAAATTCTCATCATATATTTTGCTAAAGTGCTCAAAATATCTCTTAATTTCGGCTGCCCTTCTTGGATAAAAAGTACCTGCAACACTCATATTTCTTTTCATAATTACGCCAACTCTTCTTTCTTTTGTTCTAACTCTACTATCTCATCAAACTTGCCCTCTACCGCTTCAACCCTATATCTGTAGATTGTCGGATGCTCCGCATAGACAGACGGATTTAAACCAGCCTTCATGCTAAGATGTCCCAAGAACTCTTTTGGTGATGGAAGCTGCTCCCATACCTGCGGCAAAAAGGTACCCTGATATCCCTGATGTTTTAAAATAAGCCCGTCAATATCCGGAACCACTTTTTTGAGCAAGTCATCAAAATCTTCATACTCCAAAAGAGTTGGCTCACTAAGAACAGAGACCTCAATTGAGATATGCGGTAGCTCGTTTTCATGCAGCTGATGAAATCTTGGGTCATAAAAAGCGGCTGAGACGGCATTTGCAGCTATGTCACTCATAAGTGAGCGGTGTGCAACCACAGAGCCTATGCAGCCACGCAGATGTTCATCATACTTTAAAGTCACAAATGATGCACCATCTTCTTTTAAAAATGTGTAGCTCTCTAGGAGCTTATTTTTATCAAAATCATAGGAGCCGTTAAACTCTCTAAGTATAGAGCTTTTAGCAATTCTAAGTAAAATGGAATCTAGCATAGCAACTCCTTTTTTTAGCAAACTTCCCATTGTACAACTTTGAGCTTTATAAAAAAATAAACTTATTTTTTTAAATCAACGCACTATCTCTCTTAGTGCATCTTCAAATTTTTCATACTCAAATGTAAATCCATGTTCTAATAATTTTGTAGGATATACCTCTTTCGAATCAAGAACTACTCTAGCGCCCTCTCCAAAAATCAACTTTATCAAAAAGGCGGGAACACGAAAAAATGACGGACGGTTTAATACCTTGCCTAAAATTTTTGTCTGCTCTAAATTTGAGAGAGGGTAAGGCGACGTAAAATTAACGGAACCTTTTATATCAGGAGTTTTCATTATAAACTCTACCGCCCTTAGGAGATCTTCTATGTGTATCCATGAAACCATCTGCTCTCCCGTTCCAAGTTTTCCGCCTACTCCCATCTTAAAAGGAGGCAGTATTTTGTCCATAGCACCGCCATCTTTTGCAAATATAACGCCAAATCTCATCAGAACAACTCTGACGTCAAAAGCCTCAGCCTTCTTCGCCTCAGCTTCCCAATCTCTGCAAAGAGCGGATAAAAAATCATTTGCGTACTTTTTGGAGTTGTCGTCATGCGCTATATTTGACTCATAGATTCCAACCGCTGAAGCACTAAAGAAAAGTTTGGGCTTCTCTTTGCAAATAGCAATAGCATCAACCAGCTTTTTTGTGGTGTCAATACGGCTGCTGTAAAGCTTTTTTTTGTAACTCTCGCTCCATGGAGCCAAGATGGTAGTACCGCTTAAGTTTATAAGCACATCGCACCTCTCCAACTCTTCGGCTATACTCTCTATGGTTGTGTCTTTACGTACCTTAAGCCCCACTATTTCATTATGCCGTGGATTGAAAAATTCTTCAAGCTTTGAGCCTACTAACCCGCTTTTACCGCAAATCGCTATTTTAAGCTTGTTTCCTATTGCCATTTGAAACTCCTTCAGATTACATCTGTTTTGATTATATGTTTAAGTAAATAAAAAGTTCCTTATTTTTTTTCATAACTCCAAAAGTACGGTATCTCTTGCCGTTATTTCAAACTTCTTACATGCGCTCTCAAAAGCTCCGCTCTCGCCTATCAAGATACATTTGTGTTTTGCTCTTGTTACTGCCGTATAAATCAGCTTTGTGTTGTGCATAATGTAGTGGGAAAATGTCATCGGAATAACCACTATATCATACTCCATGCCTTGAACTTTATGGATAGTCAGCGCATAAGAGAGCATCAGATGGCTACGCAGCTCCTCGTAGTCGTAAACAACCACGACATCCTCGTTCGGATAAAAAACGAACGCCTGTTCATCCTCCTCTTCTATCTTGAAAAGAAGTCCGCTCATCCCGTTAAATATGCGCCTCTGAGCGGAATCTTCGCCGCTTTTATATCCCTCGCCGCTCCACGAAGTCATATTTTCATTTTTGGTGTGAACAACCTTGTCCATAAGCCTAAACTCTACACCGCCCTTTTTTACGCACTTTTTAGGATTTGGATTAAAATACTCCTGCAAAACCAAGTTTAAGTTGTTTGCACCCAGTGTTCCGCCCTTCATGGGAGTAATAACTTGAAAATAGTTCAGATACTCTTTTATCTGCTTGTTGTTTAGTCTGTATCTTGCCTTCTCTATAGACTCTACGACTTTATGGGCAATCTCGACAACAATTTGCGATGAGTTCTCCTCTCTTAGATCCTGCAGCTCTTTTTGAGATAGCTGATTTTTGCGGGCATAATAGTTCTCTATATTTACATCTATAAACTCAAAATCTTCGTAACTTTTTCTATACTCAGGAACATTGCCTATTCGTATCTCGTTTGCTATAACCGTTATGGCTTTATCCTCGCTCTGTCTGTAAATCTTTGTCAGTTTTACAATGGGCGCAAGAGAGAGCGTCAAAACATCGCTTAGAATATTTCCCGCACCGATGGGAGGGAGTTGCGCATCGTCACCGACGACTATAAGTACCGCATTTTTGCTCACTTTTCTTATGAGTCTTGCAAAAAGAGAGGAGTTTATCATAGAGGCTTCGTCTATCAAAACAACCGAATAGGGAAAATCATCCCTATCTTCAAACTTGACCAGCAAACTTTGAATAGTCGCACTCTCATAACCGGTTGTATCTGCAATGCGCTGAGATGCTATGCCGCTGAGTGCGCAAGTCATAATCTCTTTTTTGTCATACTTTGTGTTTAAAAGGTTGAGAATAGTTCTGGATGTCGTACTCTTTCCCGTTCCCGCATATCCGACCAAAAAGAGCAGAGATGCGCCGTCGTTTATCCTCTGCACCGCCTCTTTTTGCTGCTCACCGAGTTGCAGTTCGCTCTCTTTTAAAAACTCATCAAGGTCTTTTACAAACCCGCCGTTATCTAGCTTTGTTCTTCGCTTAAACTCATCATACAAAAACTTCTCCGCATCGTAAAGCCGTGCAGGAGAGAGGCGGTTATTTTTCATCAAAACGATACTTCCCTCACTGACCCGCTCCACCAAAATCGCCTCATAAAGGTAGTTTTTCTCACTAAAGAGCAGTAGCGCATCAAGTTCGCCAAAAAGTATCTCTTTTGCCACGCATGAGTTGCCCTGCTGTTCGCAATAGTTTAACAATACATAATCCATTGCCGAGCCTATACGGTTTTCATCGTTTGGACTAATCCCCATCTTAAGTGCGAGTTCATCGGCACGCTTGAAGCCTATGGAATTTATGGAAGTAAGTATATATGGATTATTTTTTATCTTTGCACACGGCTCTTCAACATCTCTCATGGCAGTTGCAATGGTTGTTAAAAATGCGGGAGACACATCATAAGGACTTAAGAACTCCCCTATTTTACGCATGGAACGAAACTTTTTCCAGCTTGTTTGTATCTTTTTGAGCCGCTTCTCTTTGATGCCGCTGAACTCAAGCAGTTTTTCTATGTCGTTATCTAAAATATCAATAAGTTTTTCATTTCCAAAATGCTCTATTAACTCGGCAGAGAGTTTTTTTGTAAACCCTTTTATGATTTTGTTCAGAAAGAAAAAAAGCTCATTTTGATTTACTTTTATATGCTCAAATTTAAAGGTTTTACCATATTTTTTATGCTCTTCCCAGTGCCCTTTTAGTGTAATGGCACTATCTTTTAAGTGTGAGACTGCACTCTCATAATACGAGCCGCTTATCTTCTCACCGCTCTTTAAAACGGCTATAAAAAAAGCCTCTTCTTCAAAGAGAATTTTGTCAATTTGACCTATTAGGGTTTCATTCAATATTTAAGCCTAATTTTAATTTTGTATCTACCTAAAACTACTGTTTCTTAAATATAAATAGATGTTCGTGCATTATAAGTAAAAAATTTGCTTCTTTACTTTTTTATAGTTAATATTTTAAAAAGCTGCAAAAATAGTATTTAATTTCTTTAAAAATCTATTAATATTCTTAAAATCATTTTTTAATACTTGTATTGTTAGATTAGTTACATCGTCTCCATGTGCAATTTTATGCCTAGTCTGAACAATATTGTTAATTGATAAAATAACTAAATCAAAATTTTTTAATTTAGTAAGTTGTAATATTACTTTTTTGTCTATATTTGTTAATAAAGGACGAACTGAACACCATTTTGCATTTTGAATTCTTCTCTTGCTATTTATGTCTTGCTTACATTCATGAGTGTTAAAATGACTAGAGTTTTTATAGTTATCCAGAATATTTTGAAGTTCTTTTTCTAAATATCCTGAAATCAAAACACAACTATAATTAAGAAAATGTGATTGAATAATTGGATCATTTAATTTTTTATATTCTTTATCTAATAAATTATCTATCTTAGCTTTCATAAATTACTCTCCAAAAAGCCCAATTGTAATTTCACATCTTCCTTTTACAAATTCTGTTTTAGAATTTCTTGATTCCCAATAATCTTTATATAGATAATTTTCATCATCTATACTAGTTTTTAAAGTATCTATTTTAGTTTTTATATATTCACTATTTTTTAATTTTGGATTATCTATATTTTTAGCTATACCCACTAAAATTGAGTCTAATAATTGAGTATTTACTCTATTACTTCCTATTAAACAAATATCTTCTTTTGTAAGAAATTGAGAACATATTTCTAATGTTTTTCCAAATATTTCTTCTATATCGTTTTTTGAATTATATTTAAAATGTCTATTTTTATTCATATAAATATTTAAAAAATGTTTCATTGGAGCTTTATAGTTTTCTAAATCAAAATAAAGTGCTAAAAATCTCAAAATTAATTCCTCGTGAGATTTTCTTGAATTTTTCATTTGAATAAAATCAATCCACTCATCTTTCTTTGCTAATTGAGATAATAGCTCATTAAATTTACCATGATATGAAGATGCTCTTATTTCTTGAGGTGTTAATGACTTTCCTAATGTATTTATTCTTTCAAAAATTTTATATATACTATCATTATTATCATCTGGTTTATCTTGTTTAATAATTATTAATTGAATAGCATATTCATCTATTCTATCTTTTAATTTTTCATCAAGCTCATCATATTTTTTACCATTGAAATCTAATTTATCTAGTTTTTTAGCCACATTTTTTAAAACAAATTCTCCATTATAAAACCTTTCAATAGATTTTAATCTTTGTTGTCCATCAATAATATAATAGTTTTCATCTTTTCCTTCATCTTTAGCTAAAAATATAGATGGAATAGGCAATCCCATAACTAAAGATTCAATCAATTTTGAAGCTTTAGAATCATCCCATACATAATCCCTTTGAAAGAGAGGAATATAATATTTTTTCTTAGATAGCCTATTATATATAGTTCTTACATCAGCTGATGTTCCAAAAGTAGTTATATCATAAATAGCATTTTCATCTTCTGTTTCATCTTCACTAAACTCATCAAAGTCATTTTCTCTATCTCCTACACCAACTTCATAGCCAAGATGATAAGCACAAATTGCACACTTATGTCTTCCTTGAGTTGGTTTTTGATTTATATGAATATTTTCAATACTTGTTCTAATAGCTTTTCTACCATGCTGACACTCTTCAATTTCATCATCTTTAGTAAAATCTAAAGCTTTTTTTTCTCCATCTTTAATACCATTTTGATATGCACAAAGAACGCACTTATGTCTTCCTACTCCACCTTGATTAAAATTTAATGATTCTATTAAATTTTTTGGCATATTATTTGATTTGTCACATGTTATTATTTCACTCATCTTTATAACTCCTGATTAAAAGTTCTTGTATTTTACCTCTTTTATTTGTATTACTATTAATATTGCGATTAGCCAATATGATTTTATGTCTTTTATAATAGTGATATAATTCATCTATGAACTCTGTATCTGAATTACTTTGAAAAACATGACAGTTTTTTTTATCCAACTCTTTAAAAATCTCAAAAAGTTCAACCTGCTCTTTTTCTAAAAATGAAAATTCACTGTATGATGTAAAGCTAGATGTCGGCGTTAGCGGATAGTAAGGCGGATCAAAATATACAAAATCATTTTCTTTGACATGTAGGATTACATCTTTGTATGAACTATTTAAAATAATTGCGTTTTGGAGAGCTTCACTTGCGTTATAAATTACAAGTTCATCACAAATATTTGGATTTTTGTAACTCCCTATAGGTACATTGTGATAACCTTTGCTATTAACTCTATAAAGTCCGTTAAAGCAGGTTTTGTTAAGATAGATAAATCTTGAAGCTCTCTCTATCTCGCTTCTTTGCAAAAAGCTCTCATCTCTATCCCAAGCTCTTATCTCATAATAAAACTCTTTGGAGTGTTTTTCTTTAAATTCTTTTAGATTTTTTATAAGTTCTGAGGGACTGTTTTTTACAATATTGTAGGCGTTGATAAGTTCTGAATTTATATCAAATAGATAAACTTTTTTATCTTTTAAAAGCCCAAGCGAGTAGAGTTCAAAAAAGAGTGCGCCGCCGCCTACAAAAGGCTCAAAATAGTTGTTAAACTCTTTTGGAATCAGTGGAATAATCTGAGAAAGCAGACCTCTTTTGCCGCCAACCCATTTTACAAAAGGCTGATACTTTGTAAAATTTGGTTGGATTGATGGCGCAGTCATATTTACGCCTTAACCCTCTTATTTCTATCTTCTTCTTGTGCTTTATAAAGCTCTGCGCACCCTTTTGAGAGTTCACGGATTTTTAGGATGTAGTTTTGACGCTCGGTTTGGCTAATGGCTTTTCTCGCATCTAGTACGTTAAAAGTGTTTGCTGCCATCATACATAGGTCGTATGCGGGAAGAGGAAGCCCGGCTTCTATGGTTTTTAAACACTCCTCACTTTTTGCGTTAAACTCTGCAAATAACATCGCCGTATCTGCTATCTCAAAGTTATACTTGCTAAACTCTATCTCAGCCTCTTTGTGAACATCGCGGTAAAGTGTTTTTCCGTGCTCATTTTCACCCCAAACTATATCAAAAACAGTGTCCACTCCTTGAAGGTACATGGCAAGTCTCTCTGTTCCGTAAGTTATCTCAACCGCGACTGGATTGCACTCTATGCCGCCTACTTGTTGAAAATATGTAAACTGTGTCACTTCCATACCGTTAAGCCAAACTTCCCAGCCAAGTCCCCATGCACCGAGTGTCGGTGATTCCCAGTTGTCTTCTACAAAGCGGATATCATGGTTTTTTACATCAAGTCCGAGATACTCTAACGACTTTAGGTAAAGCTCTTGAATGTTGTCGGGAGATGGTTTTATAAGTGCCTGAAACTGGTAGTAACTCCCCAAACGATTTGGATTTTCCCCATATCTTCCATCCGTCGGACGACGGCTTGGTGCCACATAAGCAACCGACCATGGAGTAGAGTCCAATGAACGTAAAAATGTAGCCGGATGAAACGTTCCCGCACCCGCAGGAATATCGTAAGGCTGAACAATATTACACCCCTGCTTCATCCAGAATTCTTGTAGTTTTAGTAACATGGAGCTAAAAGTTATCATCTATACACCCTAATATTTTTTAATTTTGCAATTATATCAAAGCAAAACTTTAATTTATAATTCAAAAAAACAAGGATGTTTTTTTATTTGTTTATTTTATTTTAAAAATTACCTATTATAATACACACATATTTTATTATGAAAGTTGACACCATGAAGCGTATATTTTTTATTTTCTCTATTGTTGTTGCAACCATGAATGCTCAGGAGTACAAAGCGGTTTTTAACTGCAACTCAAACGACATGCAGTATGTGGCGAGTCGTATGGTGTTGGTTGAGAGAACTATGGATATGATTGAGAAAAACGGCAATACGCCAAAGTTTGCCATGACTATCCACGGAGGATGTGCTCCGATAGTTTCAAAAAATTATGATGAGATAGTTTTAGATGAGAAGGATTTGGCTTCAATCAATTTATCTCAAAAGCAACTTGTAAAATTAGCAAAAAGGGGCGTAGAAATAGTTGTTTGTGCCATGAGTCTAAATGCAAACACTATTGATGAGAGCGACGTGATTCCATCCGTAAAAATATCGCCAAACAGCTTTATAGAAACTATTTCCTACCAAAACAACGGATATGCGCTAATGGTGTTTGAGTAAAACTCTTTCATCCCTCTTTTTAGATTGCTTCACTTTGTTCGCAATGACGGCATTGCGAGAAATTTACTACAACTGTCATTGCGAGAAGTTTACGACGAAGCAATCTGGATTTATTGAACTCTTTAAACCATTTTGCAAATTATATCGCCGAGCTGTTTTTTAAGAGAAGCGGCAACGACACCACACTTTACCTTTAGCAAAAAGCAGATATCACGTCTATGCGATGGGCTCATGCACTCGTAATTTCCCATCCCCTTGCTTATAACCAAATCAGCGTTGTCAAAAAGCTCTTTTGAGTAATCATTTGCTCGATAATAAGTAAACCCCGGTGTATTTACTCCGCTGTCAATCACTTCGCAAATCTTCTCAAACCCTGCTTCTATCGCCTCTTTCATGGTAACATCGTTTATAATAGGGTTGCCTCTTACCATATAGAAAAATTTGGTCTCGGGATAGAGTTCACTCAACGTTTCAATCAACATGTAGTCAAAAATATGCTCTCCTACATTGTCGCCGATAACTACAACGCTCTTTGCGCTGTTTAATTTCTCTTCAAACAGAGCAAAATCATCATGCGCAAACTCGGTGTGAAATATCTTCTCAAGCTCCTCATGTAAATCAAACTCAACCTCTGCAGCGAGGTCTATAACATTTCCTGCTATTGCAATTTTTGTGGCAGTTAAAAGTTTATCTTTGGAGTTTGAGAGCTCTTTTTCTAAGAGCGGAACGAAAGAGAGGGCTTTTTTTGTTGAGAGCTCTTTTACCTCATCATAAAGGTCGGTTTTTTGGGCGACGCGTGCCATCTCTTCATAGACATAAGAGGCAATTTCTGGAGGAGCGTCATTGTAGGAGAAACTCTCGCTCATCTTTGTAACAGTAGATTTTAGCTCATCTGCAAGGGAGGCAGAGGCATTGATGGCATTTGCAACTTTAACACTTTGGTTTATTATACAGCCGACACAAGCCTCATCGATAGTCATATTTTATAAACCTTTTATTTCTCAAAACTTCGTTTTGTAGCTTTAGGGGGTTGTAGGGACTTTAGTCCCTGCCGTTATAATGGGCTTTGCTCATTATAGACTATCATGTAGTGTGCTCGTCAATGGCTTTGTTCCACATAAGTTTGTATTTTCTTCTCATAAATTCGACTTCTTGCTGTGAAAGTTTTAGTTGTTCTTGAAGCGTGTGTATGGTTTTTCTGTCTTCATCGTAAAGCTCTTGCAAAGAGCCAAGAGCCTCTCTTAAAAACTCATTTTCAACGCGCACGGCTTTGAGAGTTTCATCTTTTGCGTCAAGAACTTTTTCGTGGAGATTTATGATGGTGCCTATGGTTTTTTCTACAAACTGCGGCTGAACCAACATCTCTTTGGTGTTATGAGCGGAGAGCTCTCTAAGCTGAGCAGGAACGACCTCTCGCGCACCTTTTGATGGGTCAATATATCTGATACCGTCTTCAACTTTAAGAGTAAGTTTTCCTCTATCAGCCAAATCATCAATAGCCGATATATCCAATCCAGTTAGCTCCATATACTCTTCGTCGCTCATCCACTTCATAGCTATTCCTTTTTCTGCAAACTACAACTCTATAGAATTGTCTCTATCTCCAACGAATCCATCTCTACTTTTTTAGCTTTTGCGATGCGGTCTTCTTTTAGTTTGATGGCAAGCTCTTCATTATCAAGTGCAAGTATCTGCATAGCTAAATAAGCAGAGTTTATCGCTCCCGCTTTTCCTATGGCTACCGTTGCAACCGGCATTCCAGCAGGCATTTGAACTGTAGAGAGAAGAGCGTCGATGCCGCTAAGAGCAGATGCACTCATTGGAACACCGATAATAGGTTTTACAGTTTTGGAAGATAAAACACCTGCCAAGTGCGCAGCCATCCCCGCAGCTGCTATAAAAACCTGAGCGCCTTTTTTTTCAGCTGTGATTATATACTCTTTTGTTCTCTCAGGAGAGCGATGAGCCGAGGAGATAATCATTTCATATTTAACGCCAAACGCCTCTAGTGTATCTGAACAAGATTTCATTATCTCATAATCACTTCTACTGCCTATTATAATTGAAACAAATTTCATCTATTTATCTTCCTTTTTTTGATGGGCGATTATATCATAGCTTTTTAAACTATTTTTTATAGATAATCAGAGCTTATTAAACTTTCGGGTATGTCCCCATATCAGGATGAGATGGAATTCTCAAAAAAGTATACGGCGGAAGTTTTACAGGCAATGTTATCGGATTTAGATTTCCACTGTGAACCTCACTCAAAACTTTTTTATTTTGAGCCAGTAGCTGCTTTAACTTCATATAAACTCTTCCGTCGCGCTCGTAAGTAGTGCCTATCTCGTTATCTACGATATCTATGACGGAGCCAAGCGGAGCGACTATTTCAAGCTCCTCATTTGGCAGAGTTTTATACTTGCATAAAAAGTATGTACCCTCTTCATCTACGACTCCGCTTACCTGATGCGTGCCAAGCTGCATTGTAAAGTCAAGGCTCTGCGTGTCATGTTTTTCAAACGGTCTTGAGATAAGATAAGCATCGGTGTAGCCGCGATTTTGAAGAGATTGAAGCTCATACTGATACTTCTCTACGTCATTTACGCCCTCATAGTAATCATCAATCGCCATTCTGTATGCTTTTGCCGTTACCGCCGCATAGTAAGCGGTTTTTGTGCGCCCCTCAATTTTGAGAGAATCTACCGCGCCGCTGTCTAAAATCTCTTTTACATGTGAAGCGAGATTGAGGTCTTTTGAGTTCATAATGTAAGTTCCGACACCCTCTTCCTCTTCAAGTCTAAAGAGAGTTCCTGTTTCGGGATTTGCAGCGTACATCTCATAAGGAAAGCGGCAATCATTCGCACAACTTCCGCGGTTTGGCACACGTCCGCTTTGAAGAGTTGAGATAAGGCATCTGCCGCTATATGCAAAACACATTGAGCCGTGAACAAATACCTCAAGTTCCAAGTCTGGAAGCTCTTTTTTTATCTCTACCAAATCTCTAAGTGAAATTTCTCTAGCCGTGATGATGCGGGTTGCCCCCATATCTGCGTACACTTTTGCATCAAGCACATTCATCACATTTGCCTGCGTCGAGAGGTGAAGCGGCATATGCGGTACTAAATCATGGCAGAGCTTAAGCACACCCGGAGTTGCGACTATAAAAGCGTCAGGTCCCAAATCAGCCATCGCCAAAATATGTTTTTTTAAGAGGTTTAGTTGAGAGTTAAAAGGAAATCCGTTTAGCGTCGCATATACTTTTTTGCCGCGAGAGTGTGCATACTCAATCCCCTCGGCAAACTCATCCATACTAAACTCTTTGCCTGAGCGGATACGAAGAGAAAAGTGGCTGACACCGCCGTAAACCGCGTCGGCTCCAAAGTCAATAGCAATTTTCAGTTTTTCCAGCGTTCCCGCGGGAGATAATAGTTCTACTTTTTGCATTATTTAGAAAATTGTGCCAAAAGAGCTTCTATATCTTCATTAGAGACTAGTTCATTGTGTGTATCGCCGACAATATGCTGTGCTGAAGAGACTCTTTTCTCATCAGCAATTCTGCCCTCAAAAAGAGAGTTCATATAGTTAGAGAGTGCGCGCATAACATTTATAACACGCTCTATTTTTTGACGATGGATGTCCTGATACTGCATAATATCCATAACATTCATAATGGCATCGCCGCTTGATTGAAGCGTCTCTAAGGAATCTTTTACCTCATCAATGGCACTCTTGTTTTTCTCCAACTGCGCCGCAAATGCTTCAACATCCGGAAATTTCTGACTAAGTGTAGCAAAAAGTTTCACGTTGCTCTCAAGCACACCCATAATGTTTTTTGCAGTGCTCTCAGATGCCATCAAATCATTGCTTATTGTTTCAATAATATCAAAAATCTGACTCGCTTTCTCTTCGCTCTCTTTTGTAACATCGTCAAGCTGATGTACCATCTTGTTTTCATTTGTCGCAGGAAGCGGCCAATGGTGCGCGGTCTCTTTGCTGTAACCAGCAGGCTTATCGTCGTCTTTAGGTGGCTTGGCATCTTCTTCAAAATCTTCTAAAGAGTCTGTGTTGCCGCCGTATGAATCACCGCCTATATCATCATCGCTTAAAGATTCTAAATCTTCGATATCACCGCTCATCAGGGCGTCAAGTTCTTCTTGAGTCATAAAAACTTCTCCATCTATAAAATTCGCTAAATTTAATTTTTGTCACTATAATATCATAAAAATATATAAATATTGGAAGCAAATGAAATGATAGTTGATTTACATAACCACACAAAACTTTGCAACCATGCAGAGGGCGAAATATCTGAGTATATAGAAAAAGCTATAGAGTGTGGCATAAAATACTTCGGTTTTTCAGAACATGCGCCTATGAATTTTGATGAGAAATACCGCATAAGTTTTGAGCAGATGAGCGAGTATGAGAAAAGTGTACTTGATGCAAAAGAGAGATATAAAGATAAAATAGAGATACTTTTAGGTTATGAGGTTGACTATCTTAGAGGCTACATGGATGAGAGAGTTTTAAACGCTGATGTAGATTATCTGATAGGCTCTGTGCACTTCATAGAAGAGTGGGGGTTTGACAATCCAGAGTTCATTGGAAACTATAAAGACCAAAATATAGATGAGATTTGGCAAAAATATTTCAATGCGATAGAAGAGATGGCTCGTAGCGGACTTTTTGATATAGTAGGGCATCTTGACCTAATAAAAATTTTCAAATATATGCCAAAGATGGATGTAAAGGAAATAGCGAAAAATGCACTTCTTGCCATAAAAGAAGCCGACATGTCTATTGAAATAAATGTTGCGGGATTTAGAAAGCCGATTGGCGAGGCATATCCATCTTTAACACTTTTAAAAGAGATTAAAAAACTTGGTATTGCGATAACTTTTGCTTCAGACGCTCACAAACCTGAGCAGGTTGGACTATACAGCGATGAGGCTATAGAGATGGCTAAAAGTATCGGATACAGCGAGTGTGCTTTGTACCATAAAAGGAAAATAAAATTTATAAAATTTTAATTCTCTCTCCATAGAGAATCTTTAGTGACTTAGCGTCTAGCGTAGCCAAACGGGACTTGTTCCGATTGGCGTTATAAATAAAATATTTATAAAATTTTAATAGATTTGTTATAAAGCAATTTTAAAGAGTTAGACTTGTATAATGTCCGGACATAAAATTAGAAGGAAATTGTAATGGGTAAATATATAGAATTGACTAGCTCAGATTTTGAAGCGACTTTAAAGGAAGGTGTTTCATTAGTAGATTTTTGGGCTCCATGGTGTGGACCTTGTCGTATGATTGCTCCTGTAATAGAAGAGCTTGCAAATGACTACGACGGCAAAGCAAAAATCTGTAAAGTAAATACAGACGAAGAGCAAGATATTGCTGTTAAATTCGGTATCCGTTCTATTCCTACCATTATGTTCTTCAAAGATGGAAAAATGGTAGACCAAGTTGTTGGAGCACAGTCAAAAGCTGCTCTAGCAGAAAAAATCAACGCGCTTTTAGCGTAATACATAAAGAGAAGTGTAGTGCCAAATGGAGGTAGAAGCCTCTTTTCTTTATCTACACTCTTAGCCTCTTTCTTCGGCGCAGCTATGATTGCTGCCGCCTTTGCATACTTCAACTACAAATTTTCAGAGTATAAATTTGTCGACTTCAAAGAGTGGGTTTTTTACGAAAAAAAAGATATCTTTGTTCCCGATGCGGATAAATATATCGTTGTTTTTTACAGTTCAAAAGAAAAAGATACCGCAAGACTTCTCAAAGAGACAAACCTTAACTATCCAGTAATAGCGATAGACTACTATAATGAGATCTATGAAAATGGGCAAAACACGACATTTTTGAGGTCTGGAACTAAGACATCTCTTAACTTTATACAGCGGTTTAACATCTACGAAGTGCCATCTATTTTCTTTATAAAAAAAACAAAAGAGCAGATTTATAAACAAGATAGTACCATACTCAAACTAGATAATTTGAATGAGTTATCAAACCAAATAAAAGATTTATAAGAGGGGTTATTCTCATGGTATTAGATTGTGCAATTATCGGCGGAGGACCTGCTGGACTTACAGCTGGGCTCTATACTACACGCGGCGGACTTAGCAATGTGGTTATGTTTGAAAAAGGTATGCCAGGTGGGCAGATAACACAAAGTTCTGAGATAGAAAACTATCCAGGAGTAACGGGTGAGATTAGCGGTATGGATTTGATGATTCCGTGGCCCCAGCAGTGTCAAAGATTTGGTCTTAAGCATGATATGAGTGAAGTAAAACGCGTAAGCAAAGATGGAGATCTATTTAAAATCCTAAAAACTGACGGCTCAGTATGTGAAGCTCACAGCGTTATAGTATGTACGGGCTCTTCTCCTAGACGTGCAGGATTTAAAGGTGAAGCGGAACTAATCGGAAAAGGCGTGAGCACTTGCGCTACATGTGATGGCTTTTTTTATAGAGGAAAAGAGGTAGCAGTAATAGGAGGAGGCGATACGGCGCTTGAAGAGGCACTATATCTTGCTAAAATATGCTCTAAAGTCTATCTTGTGCATAGACGCGACACTTTTCGCTCGGCTCCAAATACGGTTGAGAGAGTAAAAAGAACTCCAAACATAGAACTTATACTAAACTCCACTCCAGAAGAAGTTTATGGTGACAACATGGGAGTTACCGGACTTTTAGTAAAAAATAAAAACGGAGAAATCCGCGATATCAAAGTTCCCGGTGTTTTTACATTTGTAGGAAATGACGTCAACAACCAAACGCTCATCCAAGAGGACGGAACTTTTTTATGTGATGTAAACAAGCATGGCGAAGTTATCGTTGATATAAGTATGAAAACATCGCTAAAAGGGTTGTTTGCAGCCGGAGATATGCGTATTGCAGCTCCAAAGCAGGTTGTTAGCGCTGCTGGAGACGGTGCTGTTGCAGCACTGCAGGCGATTGCCTACGTAGATGAGTTACTAAACCATTAAAAAATAAAGAGTGATTAAAAGGAGAGAATTGTGATAAAGGTCGGTGTTTTTGGTGCTAACGGTAGGGTTGGGAAGCTTCTTATTGATGATTTAAAAACAACTGAGGGCATAAGTTTAAGTTCGGTGTATGTTAGGAACTCGCTTAACTTTTCAATAGACCCATCTGTCTTGGTAACAACTGATTTAAAATCATTTCTTAAGAGCTGTGACATAGTTATAGATTTTTCACTCCCTGAGGCTTGTGAGGCTCTTCTTGAAGCGGCTATAAAGAGCCCGAAACCGCTTGTAATAGGAACAACCGGATTAAACGCGCATCAGCTAAATCTTTTAAAGCAGGCTAGTGAGAGTATGCCTATTCTTTACGCTACAAATATGTCTCTTGGCGTGGCACTTTTAAATAAACTGGTTTATCAGGCAGCAGCGGCGCTTAAAGGGTTTGACATAGAGATTGCAGAGATGCATCACAGACATAAAAAAGATGCGCCAAGCGGAACGGCTCTTACTTTGGGCGAATCTGCTGCACGCGGTCGCGGTCTAGATTTGGACAAGGTGCGTGTAAGCGGCAGAGACGGTAATATAGGTGAGAGAACAAAAGATGAAATTGCCGTTATGGCACTTCGCGGCGGAGATATCGTAGGACGTCATACTGTAGGATTTTACAATGACGGCGAGTTTATAGAGCTAAACCACACAGCAACTTCAAGAAATACATTTAGCAAAGGCGCTTTGAGAGCTGCTTCTTGGCTTGTAAAAAAAGAGGTTGGTCTTTACTCCATAAGCGACTGTCTTGAGATTTAAATCAACTTTATTTTAATTTGGTTTGAGTATAATTCCGTTAAATATTCTCGAGGAGAAAAATGTGTTAGAAGATATGAATGAAAAGTGTGCAGTAGTAGGAATCTATGGTAATAAAGAGGCTTCTAGGCTAGCTTATTTTTCACTTCATGCACTTCAACATCGTGGTCAAGAAGCAGCTGGCATCAGCTCTTCAAACGGAACCAAACTTCAAACAATCAAAAAACGCGGTTTGGTTATGCGCGTATTTGATGAGAAAAAACTCGAAACTCTCAAAGGTTCAAGCGCTATCGGTCACACACGCTATTCAACTGCGGGCGATGACTCCATCCTAGATGCGCAACCTGTATTTGCAAGATACGACCTTGGAGAGATGGCAATCGTTCATAACGGAAATCTTACAAACGCAGAAGAGATTCGCAACAGACTTATAGACAAAGGTGCGATATTTCAGACATTTATGGATACTGAAAATCTTATTCACCTTATAGCAAAAAGTGAAAAAAGAAAGCTTCTTGACAGAATTATTGATGCAGTCCAAAGAATTGAGGGTGCATTTTCACTTGTATTTCTAAGCAGAACCAAGATGTTTGCAATGCGTGACCGCCACGGTTTTCGCCCACTAAGCCTTGGGAAAATTCCAAGTGGCGGCTACATAGTCGCAAGTGAGACTTGTGCATTTGACCTTGTCGGTGCAGAGTTCATCAGAGACGTTGAACCTGGCGAACTTTTGATATTTGATGAGGATAAAGAGCCCGAGAGTGTAAAAGTTTTTGAGCCCACTCCAAAACACTGCATATTTGAGTATGTCTATTTTGCAAGACCTGATTCAAGAGTGTTTGGTCAAAGTGTATATCAGACAAGAAAAAATATGGGTATGGAACTCGCACGCATAAAGCCGGTTGAAGCAGACATGGTTATCCCTGTACCTGATGGCGGTGTTCCTGCTGCTATCGGATATGCTCAAGAGAGTGGGATTCCTTATGAGATGGGAATTATGAGAAACCACTATATAGGACGAACTTTTATTGAACCGACACAGGAGATGAGAGACCTCAAAGTGAAAATGAAACTCTCTCCCATGACAGATATCATTAAAGGCAAAAGAGTAATCGTAGTTGACGACTCTATAGTGCGCGGAACAACCTCAAAAAGAATCGTAAGAATGCTAAAAGAAGCCGGTGCCAGTGAAGTTCACATGAGAGTATCGTCTCCCCCGACAACCGACCCGTGTTTTTACGGTGTAGATACTCCAAACAAAGACAAATTGATTGCCGCGAATATGAGCCAAGACGATATATGCAAGTTTATTGAAGCGGATTCGTTGGCATATCTTGATGAAGCATCACTTCTTAGAAGCGCAAATGCTAAAGAAGAGAATTACTGCACTGCTTGTTTTACAGGAAAATACATAGTTTAATGGAACAAATTTATACCTTTGGCAACTACTTAAAAGATAAGTTTGGTTGCAAAGTCTACAAAGTGGGCATAAATATATCAGGTTTTACATGTCCAAATATAGACGGCACCGTTGCCAAGGGCGGATGCACATTTTGCGAAAATGACTCTTTTAGCGCAAGTACCGGTCAAACACAGGAACTAAAGGGTTTTTACCTAAACCTCAACTCAAAAACAAATCCAAATCTAGACAAACAGCTCAAACAGTTAGAGATGCAGTTTCAAACCATCAGCAAAAGACAGCGAGAAGAGTATGGTGCAGAGAAATTTCTTGTCTATTTTCAATCATTTACAAATACATATGCCCCATTTGAAACGCTCAAAGCTCTCTATGAAAAAGCTCTTTCTTTTGATAATGTCGTGGGTCTTAGCATCGGCACGCGCTCGGACAGCATAACCGAAGAGACGTTAGAGTATCTAGCAAAATTAAATATTACAAAAGAGATATGGATTGAGTTTGGTATACAATCTGTTTATGATGAAACCCTAAAGAGAATAAACCGCGGACACGACAGCGCAAACGTAAAAGAGTGGATTTTAAAGGCAAAGAGCAAAGGCTTAAACGTATGCGGACATCTTATTTTTGGACTTCCTGATGAGAGCCAAGAGATGATGCTTGAGACCGCAAAACATGCTTACGAGTGGGGAATTGATTCTGTAAAATATCACCCACTTTATGTAGTGAAAAAAACGGCTCTTGCAAATGATTTCTCAAGGGGAGCTTTCAGCCCAATTACTGAAGATATTTATCTAGATGTACTCATAAAATCTCTTCTTATGAAACCCTCAAACGTCTCTGTTCAAAGAGTTACGGCAGGAATAGATGACAACTCTCTTTTAGCACCTATGTGGTGCAGAGACAAAAACAGCCAAATTAAAAAAATAAATGCTGCATTAAAACCATTAAAACTTAAATATTAATGCGCATAAACTTTTGAGAAGTGAGAAACTCCGCTAAAGTAAGGCGGATAATCGAAATAGACTCTAAAATCCTGAGATTCACCGGGGCGTAAATTTTTAGCCACCACAAACTCATGTACAATCTGCTGCGGTCTGTTTTCTCTTTTACCGCCGCCATCTGCAGTAAAACCAAAAAAACTCATAAATCCTGTAGGAGAGTAGAATGAGCCTCCTTTTACATTGCCGCTAACGTGCCCCTTGTTTACAAGTTTTATCTCAAAAGTAACCTTGCCAATCTCAAATTTTCCCTCATTTTTTACTATTCCGGAGTACATAATTTTTTCTGTACTTAAATTTCTTTTATTCTCCAGCTTGTAAAGCTTCGCCACCTTTGTGTATTTGTCAACAACGGCTATTCCTATCCCGCCTAGCATGATAGATATGATTGTAATGGAAAAAATAGTTGGAAAAATAAGACTTCTATTCTCTTGTTTAAATGCATAAAAAACACCGACTAAAAACATCAACATAATAAAAGTGAGAACTAGATAGTGCCAATAGTTAAAAAGCGTAATCATTTGCAGTCAGCTCCAAGCGAAATATTATAATCATTCTTATAGGTAAAAGGCTCGATGATAAGCTTAAGGTCGCGTTCTTCACCAATCTTTATGTCATTTTCAAGTATCGACATTTTAGCAATTGGCTTAAATTTAAACAGGTAGCTCTTTAGCTCATTACTGCTTACCTTACAAGCTGTTGCTGTTATCTTGCAGCTCTTAAAATCTTTATCTGATATATTTTTTAATTTTGCGTACACTACAACCGCATCTGTAAAATTCAATCTTTGTTGGCTTATAAGAACAGTTTCATTTTTAAAGAGGTATTTATGCATGGCAATATAACCAAAAAATGAGCCTGCAAAAAGAGTTACAAATGCAAAAATTATGATTAAAATTGCTAGAATAATCTTCTTGCGAAGAAATATGCCAAGAATTATGAAGATTATGAACAGCAGAAGTAAAGAGCCAAAAAGAATATAGTCGTAGATTATGAGCTCTTTGATAAATTCCGTGACTATATCCATTGTCTACTACGCTTCTCTTGAGTTTTTTTCAACTATTCCGCTCATGTCAAATCTGCGAACAAGTTCTTGTTTTACTCTATCGGGAGAGATGTTTTTTGCGGCAAGTGCCACAAGAACGTGATATGTCAAATCTGCTGCTTCATAGATTATCTCATGCTCATCGTTATCTTTATATGCAAAACTAAACTCTCCAGCCTCCTCTACAACTTTTTTCAAAATCGTATTCTCCCCTTTGCTTAGCAGTTTTGCCGTCCATGAAGTGTTTGGATCTGCGTTTTTACGCTCTTGGATGGTGTGATAAAGGGTATCGATAACACCGTAAAGCACTTCACTGCTTACTTCGACTTTACTCATAATCTCGCCTGATTCGAGCTCGGTAAAAAAGCATGAGCGTCTTCCGGTGTGGCATGCAACGCCGTTTTGCACAACTTTTATCAGAAGCGTGTCGTTATCGCAATCTATATTGAAAGATTTTATCTGTTGGATATGTCCGCTGCTCTCGCCCTTTTTCCAGATGCGCTGCTTGGAGCGAGAGAAGTAGTGTGCTATTTTTGTCTCAAGAGATAATTTAAGAGCCTCTTTGTTCATATATGCCATCATCAAGACCTCTTGGCTTGTGCTGTCTTGAACAACTACCGGCAAAAGTTCAATCTTCTGCCAGTCAATTCTTTCTATTATCTCTTGCATCTGCATCTCTACTCTGTTATTGAAGATGTTCTTTGTTTAGCATCTTTCATATCAACCCAGATATTTGGAGTTGAACCGCCCGGTGTTAAGAAAATCTTAGCATCTTTGTTTTCTTTAAGTGCGTCGTTAAATTTACCCTGAACCTGAATCTGCTCTAATTGCAATAGTTGAGGAGTAAGCGATTTTGAGATTAGGTAGTTAGCTTTTGATTTTGCATCAGCTTCGATTGTAACCGCATCCGCCAAACCTTGAGCCTCGATTCTAGCCTTCTCTGCAATACCTCTTGACTCTGCCGCACGTCTAAGCGCTTCTTGCTCTGCACGAAGAACCTCTTGCTCTGCCTTTTGAACTTGCTGCTTTGCTATCTGAACATTCTCTATCTGCTCTTTTACTTTTGGAGGAAGTAAAATTTCACGAAGCTGAACAGACTGCAGATCCGCAGGAGCATTTTCCAAACCTGTAACACTTGCTCTTATGCCGCTCTCTATCTCAGCAGCAATTGAGTTTCTCATCTGAGGAAGATTTTCAGCGTCATATTTTCCTACAACATTACGAACTACGTCTCTTACTACCGGATTGATGATTTTATCTTCCCAGCTGAAACCCCAGTTTGATATCGTCTGAGCCGCAAATTGCGCATTTAGTCTGTACTGAACGGTAAGTTCGATTGAAACCGGAAGTCCGCGCTTGTCAAGAACCGTGATAGCAGGTTTTGCATTTATTCCCGATGCCGCGTTTCCGCCGCCTGCTTCAATGCTTGACGCATAGTTAATGATACGAACCTTGGTGTCGACTATATAAACCTCTTGTATAATCGGAATAATAAAATGCAATCCCGGAAGAAGTGCTTGGTCTTGGTACTTGCCGTTAGTACTTAAAATACCACGCTCACCCTCTTCGATGATAGTAAATGGTCTTGCTAAAATTAAAAGAATAATTATTGCAACTATAAAATAAACAAGACCTGCTTTTCCCCCGCCGAAATTAAAGTCTATCTTTGGCATTTGAGGACCACCCGTGCCGCCTCCTGTACCGCCGCCGCTAGGTTTTCTTCCGAAATTGCTATCTTCGCTCTTTTTTTTGTTGAAATAGTCATTCATATCTGATGCCATTGTTATGTTATCCTTCATTTTTATAATTCCTTGATTTAGTTTATATAAGTTAAATAGTGCTCATATTTTTTATCTCTGCCAAAAACAACATCAAAATATTTGCTTTGGAGTTTCTCTGTCATCTCACCGCGAGCACCACATCCGATATCTCTGCCATCAACATGGCGAACAGGTGTTATCTCAGCCGCCGTTCCAGTTAAAAACGCCTCGTCTGCCGTATAAACATCTTCTCTTGAGATACGGCGACGCTCTACCTTGATACCCATGTCAGTAGCTAGTTCAATCGTAGTTTTTTGAGTAATTGACTCTAGAGAGTTGTCATTTGGAGGCGTAATAAGAACACCGTTTTTTACCATAAAGAAACTCGCCCCGCTTGCTTCTGCAACATAACCCTGATCATCAAGCAGAAGTGCTTCTTCGTATCCGCAATCAATAGCTTCATACTTTGCCATTTGAGAGTTGAGATAGTTTGCAGTTGCTTTTGCTTTACCCATATTTGAAGTGTTTGCAGGTCTTGTCATAGATACGATTTTAAGTTTTATACCTTTTTTCATACCCTCTTCGCCAAGATAAGCACCCCACTCCCATGCAGCAATTGCTGTCTCAACTGGAGCGTTCTTATGATAAACACCCATAACGCCATAACCTAAAAATGCAAAAGGACGGAGATATACATTCTCGCCTTTAAAATCATTTTTTCTAAGCAACTCCAACTGAGCCTCATTTAGCTCTTCAACAGTGTAAGGAATATCCATAAGAGTCATCTTCGCAGAGTCTTTGAGTCTTTTTGTGTGGTCATTTAGACGAAAAATTGCGTAGCCTTTAGCAGTTCTGTACGCTTTTGTTCCCTCAATTACGCCGTTGCCATAATGCAAAGTGTGTGACAAAACGTGAACCTTCGCGTCATCCCATCCCACAAACTTGCCATTCATCCAAATATATTTAGCCGCATCCATATCCATTTCTCCAATAATTGCTACTTTAAAATTCTTGGTATTCTATCCAAAATGACGTTTATATTATATTAACTCAACAATAAGTGTTGTCCTTATAGCTGTAAAAAAGAAAATATATATAGAGCAAAAAGGGCTCTATATTTAAGGGAGTATGAGAAAAAAAGGAGAAGTAGAGAAAAATAAACTTTGTTTTATTGGCTTACCATTTAACTTCGGTAGTTAACATGTAGACGTCTTTTGCAGCAGATGTATCGTCTCTGTTCGCATCTACTTCATCAATAAATTTAGCAGAAGCTATAAAGCTTACATTTTTATTATACTTATATGCCAAACCTGCAATTAATTTATCACCTTTATAGTTAATTGTGGTAGCACCAGACACAGGCTTATTTTCTTTTTCATAATCATCATATCTTCCGATAATTGTCCAATCTTTAAACGGTCTTATCTCACCGTTTATTGACAATCCAGCATATTCAGCATCAGTTACACCAGCTGTTCTCTTATCATCTTCAGCAGTGAAATATTGTGCTGCCAATAAAAACTCAGGCTGATTATAGACTGCATGGACACCGTAGAAAGAACGATCATACTCGCCACTATCGCCTATTACAGGGTCATTGTCCTTGTGATTATGAGATACCAAACCGTATGTCGATAAATGTGCATAAGTATCTTTTAAGCGATTATTTTTCCCTACTTTTTTGCCGCTTCCGATTAGGTGACCCGTTAAACGCCACTCAACTGATAGCTTAGAGTCATTTTCTTGATTTGCGGCATCTTTATCTGCATGGTAGCCTTCACCGTTATATATACCGATTTCCGAGCTAAATATATCCGTTTTAGTTTTAAAGTTTATTCCAAGATCAGAAGAGTTTACCAAATCAACTCCGGCTTCAGTTGCAGTATTTTTTTCCTCAAGAACAACTTTGTTAAATGAACGATAGTACCAACCATTATGCTCTTCGTAGTCAATCCATGGGCGGTGTGCGATACCAAACTCAACGCTTGTAGACGGAAGTATATTATTTAAATAAAGATAAGCATACTTAACAAATACATCTGCGTATCCTTCATCTGTATCTTCTGCTGAATCGTTTGACAACTCTTTTGTAGCATCCATTGTTACACGCCAGTAATCTTTATCGTTAAAAAAACCCTTTACCTGTACATAATTACGGCGAAGTTCAAATCCACTAGAATTACCATAATTATTTGTTATTTGTGAATCAGCAGGTCGTGCCGCGGTATAACCAAAATAGTGAGTTCCGCTAAACTCTAATTTCATTGCCTTAGAAAACATTGGACTCTCTTTGTTTTCAAGAGCAACACGATCGGGTGCTGAAGTAGTAAATACTTGACCTTTGTCATCTACATAAAACTGCTGAGCAGCACTTAAGCTAGTCGCACTAGCCGCTAATACAGCAGTAACCCATAAAACGATTTTTTTCATTTTCTGTTCCCTTACTTTTAATGACAAAATTGTACAAACCATAGGTTACATTATGATTACATTAAATTACAATCATGTAATTATTTGTATTCTATATGTCATGAAAGCAAATAACCGACACCTCTAATGGTTTTAATATATTCTTTCTGTCTTAAAGGATCAATTTTCTCTTTTAATCTCTTCATAGCGACATTTACGGTCTTTTGACGAATATTATCTGAATCTTTCCAAATATGTTTTAATAAAAAATCTCTATCCAATACTCGTCCTTGATTTGAAATCATAACCTTTAAAATAGCAATTTCGAGTTTAGTAATTTCAATATTTTTTCCATCAATTATTACGGTGCGCATATTACTATCTATTTTAATGTCCTTATACTCCATCACTGAGCCATTTTTTATTAATTCTCCATGGTACCTTCTTAAAACGGCTTTTATTCTAAGAAGTAATTCATCCATGTTAAAAGGCTTAGTAACATAATCATCTGCGCCTTTTAAAAATCCGTCTTTAATATCTTCAACGCTGTCCTTTGCTGATAAAAAAATAACAGGTATATTAATATTTTTATTTCTGAGCATCTCTACATAAAGTCCACCGTCAATTTCAGGTAAATTACGATCCATGATAATAAGATCGACACACTCTTCAGACAAAATTTGTCTTACATATTTTGTATTTAAAAAGCCAAACACATCATATCCAGCACTTGATAGATTATACTCTAGAAGCTCTAAAATGTCACTGTCATCCTCTACTATCAGTATATGCTCTTTCATGAAATCCTCTTAAAAATATTATCTATCTTAATATATCTCTATTGCAAAATGGTTACAAGAAAGAAATTATTGTTTTTTGCAACCATGCATAATAAGAACCCCTAAGACTCCCTTTTAGACTGCCGTGATTTCTTTGAAGTCTTGCAGTAATTGGGCTTTGTTATTGAGATTGTCACGGTTAAAGCCTCACAATGACAAGCGCGGCAATCTAGTTTTTAGAGACGCCATAATTAAAACTTTGCACTAACACTAAGAGAATAAGATTGCCCAGTTTTATATTTTAGCGTCACCAAATCCCCTTGTTTCCAGATAGTTTCGCTATCTAAAATATTTTTGATTTTAAAAGCCAAAGAGAGCTCGCTGTCTAAAATTTCTGAATCAAACTTTTCTATCCATGTAAAATCAAGCAGCTCCGGCGGTATTTCATAGTCATCAAGACCTAAGATTACATCTCCGTTTTTAAGAGCTACACGCATTAATCGTTCAGACATTTTATTATAGGAAAGATTGAGACTTCTCCCATCATCTTGATAGGTTAAAGAGAGGTTCAAAACTTCGGGAGAGAGTCCCTGAAGCTGTCTCTCTTGTGTTACATATTTTATTTTTTGCTCTTCTGTGAGTGTAACCGCCGAATCAACATAGGTGTAATTTCCGGAAAAAACTATTTTCTTTAAATAGCTGCTTAAAAAATCTAAGTTTTTATACCAACTAAATTCAAATCCGCTCATTTCTGCAGCAGACGAATTTTCAAATGAAAATCTATCAAGTGTTGAGGTTGTAAATGTTCGTACATCTTCGATTGGATTAATCATATCTTTATAAAAGAGAGAGACCGTAATGTTGTCGACATCATCGAAATAGTAGCCGTACTGAATATCGTAACTTTCAATATCAGTCTCTACAAGGTCAGGATTACCTGCTATTTTTGCAACAAACTCAGGGTGGATAAATTCAGAGTCTATAAATTCTCTAAAGTCAGGATAAACAAATGTTTTTGCATAAGAGAATTTAATCTGATTTTGCTCGTTAATACTATATTTCAGACCTAAACTAGGAAGTAACTTATCAAAGTCTAATTTATTGTTTTTGGTAACAACTACATTGTCTTCAATGTCAAACTGGTCGGCCTCTTGTACAACAGACTCTTTTCTTGCCCCAAATGTTATATAGAAATCTTCAAGCGGCTTTATCATGGACTTAAGATAGAGTGCTTTTTTATTTAAAGAGGCATCGTAGTTGTCTTTTGGTTGTGATATGAGATCATAATCAAGCTTTGAGGGGTCTTCATAAGTTAAAATTGTGTCAATCGGTGAAGCGGCAATTTCGCTATCACTGATTTTGCTCTGAACTCTGATTGTATTTACACGCCCTATCCTCTCTTTCTCCTCTAGAGCAATACCCACTTCCACATAATCTTCATCACTGAAAAACGGTGTCATTGCTTTATTTTTTAAATAGTGACTGTATAACTCATCATCCGTTGTTCTGTTTGAAAAGGTCATACTGCTTTGATTTCTCACAAAAGTATACGGCGAGGTTTCGCTTAGTTTTCTATAATCGTAATAGACGTCATTTGGAACATATTCACTCGCCGTTGCAAATTCAAAGCCGATATCAAACCTGTTTTCAAAAAAGAAATCGTAATCAGCCCCAAATGCAAACTGATTTACATCCAACTCTCTCTCTTGCCACTCTAAGTAAGTTTGATGTTCATCAGAATTATTCTCTCCAAATGTTCCGACAATATCTCTTGTTTGATCAAGCGTATTTAAAACATAGAGCTTTGTATATTTTGCATCAATATTTCTAAATTTATAAGCAAGATTAAACATTCCTCCATGCTGTATCTCGTTTTTGTAAAGATTATTAACAGACGTATTGTCGGGTGTTGGCGTTTGAACACCGTCCGAAGATATGACGTAATCATAATCGGTATATTCTCTTGCCTCAGAGCTGCTCTTGTACCCGTAATTAGCCAAAATGCTTACTTCATGCTCATCTGCAATCGTAAAATTTTTAGACGTCTCTATGTTCATGCTGGTTCCATAAGGAACTTTTATTGTTTCTTTATTGTATTCTCTTTGAGTGATGTACTCTTGCATTTGTTCATCAGATATGCTGGAAATGCTAGGCTTTGGCTCCCCGACAACAGGTGTTATTTGTGCCAACAATTCACTATCTAATGCTCTGTAGTCTGAATCATACCCCGACCAGTCACTGCTTGAACCTTTGTAGGATGCTGCTTCTTTTCCCGTTGATGTATGCGACTCGGCACCTAGTGATATCTTGATATAATCATCATCACTCCCCTGCTTTGTTCTTATGTTGACGTATCCGCCTCCAAAAGCTCCGGTTATATCGGGAGAAAAGCTTTTTTGAACTTCCATACTTCCAATGACCCCGCTAGGAAACATATCAAGAGGAACCGTTCTTTTAATAGGATTTGGCGAAGGTAGCGGAAGACTGTTAAGTTCGGTGCTTGAGTATCTATCACCCAAACCTCTTACATAAACATATTTACCGCCTATAAGCGTGACTCCCGCGACTCTCTTAAGTGCACTAGCGGCATTGCTGTCACCCTGCTTACTCATCTGCTCGCTTCCAATTACGCTTGTAATTGAGTCGGATTTCTTCTCCTCTGCCATCATAGTGGCTATACTTCCCTCAATCTTTGGTGCGAGAACTACAAACTCCTCAAGCTCCATTGACGCAGGAGAGAGTTCTATGGTTTTACTGAGTGTCTCTTTTGCCATGACATCAATCTCAACGCTTTGAGAGCTATATGCATGGTGGACTACTAAGAATGTGAGTTTTGTTGCAGGCACCTCGATAACGGCATTTCCTTTCTCATCACTTACCACATCTATTTCTAAGCCTTTAACGAAAATTCGTGCATCTTTAATTGGTTTTTGGTCCTCAGAAGAGAGAAGCGTTACCTGCACAAATCCATTTTCAACCTTTTTCTCTACTGCAGTCTCTAGACTTTTTTGCGTAATTTGAGGCACCTCTGCATCATCAAGCACAACCTCATTTTTGCTATCAAGAGCTAAAATAATTTGTGATTCATACTGCGCAACAATGGTAAAGTTTTTTCTTGCAAAAACAAGCGGTATTTTTCCCTCTTTTGCTACCACCTGAAGTTGATACTCTCCTGCTTCAAGCTTTGTCATTGCATATCCATCCTCATCACTTAGGATTGTTTGAACCTTAAGAAGAGCGCCCTCTTTTTTTAGATAGATAACTGCCTCCTGCTTTGCCAAAGGCTTAAAATCTTTAAAAATAATAAAAGATAGTGTTCCCTCTTGTTTCAATTCCACCTGTTGCGCTCCTAGGCAAGAGAACACCAAAAAAAGCATACTTAAAAAAAATTTCATATATCACACTCCCAGCCATCGTTTTTACATTTTTGAATATTTTTTCTTAGCTCAGACGCTTTTTGAAAAATATTAGAGTCTGTAATTTTTTTAAGCTCTTTCTCGCAAGCTTCAAAATCTTTAGTCATGTAGTAAGAATATGCTAGAGCATATCTAATATTTTCATCCTCTAAAAGTCCACTTCTCTCAAGTGCGCTACGACTCACAGTAACATTTTCAAACTCTCCATACTCAAGATAAATAGCAACTCTTTGTTTAAGTTTCTCTTTAGCATCAAGAAGCTGTGAGTTTTTGTAAAGAGAGAGGATAAACTTTTTTGCTCTTCTGTACATCTCTGCGGACTCTTTTGTAAAGCTCTCATCTCTGATAGAAGCTTTATCAAAAAAATCTGCTGCCGTTTGAATCATCCCTTTTTCTATATAGAGATGCGCCAAAAGCACTTTCAACTCCACACTTTGATCAAATCTAAGATTAAGCTCTTCAGCTAATTTTATTGCTTTGTCTGTCTCTTTTGCTTTTTTGAGTGCCATGATAAAACGTGTTGCATTTTTCTCATCAGGAGCGCCGTGTTTAACGTAAAAAATAGCATCTTCTACAGCCGACTGGTAAAGTTCAAGCGACATGTAATAGTTGAACCTTTGTTTAACAAAGCTGGTATCATTTGGGAACTTCTCTATCGCATTTGCTAAAGTATCTAGCGCTTTGCTCTTTTGCTCCAATCTCCATTGAGACTCTGCGATAAGCGCGTAGGTTGATGGCTGCGAAAGGGCAACATCTCCTGCTTTATTGAGATACTCTATCGTCGCTTGATACTCTTGCATCTTAAATGCATTTTGCGCCATATACAAGAAAATGGACTTATCCTGTTGCCCAAGCTCAATCGCTTTTAAAAAAAGAGTGTTTGCTTCTTTGTAGAGTTCCTCTTTTGTCGCGACAAGAGCGCTAAGGGTATAGTAGCGAACAAGATCTATTGTTTTGTCTTCAAGGTCTACTTTTTTAAGCTCTTCACCGGCTCTTTGCGCATGACCATCTTTAAAAAGAAGTGCTGCCAAGGCAACATGATCTATCTCGTCTTTTATCTTTTTGACTTTTGCTCCATAAAGAGCCACCACTAAAATCATGATGACAAGTACTATTTTTTTCATCTTATATCCTAACCAAGATCAAATCTGATCTTCTGTTTTACCCAAACCTTCACGGCTTCACCTTTATAGCTTGCAGGTTTAAATTTCCAAGCCCTTATCCCCTCAACCGCAACATCATCAAATATTCCCGCAGGCTCAGATTCAAGCACTTTTACGCTCTCTACCTCACCCTCTTTATTAATAAGAAGATTCATTAAAACATAACCGCTAAGCTTCATCTTTCTTGCTTGCTTTGGATACTCCATAGCAACCCTATTAAGTGCTTTTGGCGGCTCATCAACGCTGTCTTCACTCATGACTACATTTTTGTCTACTTCGCCCAAGAGAGAATCTTCTTGTGAAAAGTCAGAGGTCATAAAACTCTCTAGCCCCGTGTCTATGCCGCCTAAAGAGGAGCTAAGCGATGGAGCAGGTGCTGCTTTTTGTGCTTTTTGCGGCTCTTGTTTTGGTTTTGGTCTTTGCTTTTGCTTTGGTTCTTGCTTTGGTATCTTTTGGATTTCAAAAGCAGCAGAACTGCTTTTTGAAGAATTTCCTTGGATGCTTGAGTCTCTATTCATAATAATTACCGTGCCAAAAACAAAAAAAAGTCCAAAAACCATCCATACAAAAGCTTTGAGATGGTTTTTTATATTTTTCACTTTATCCAACCTCTTTTTCCGTTGCAACTGCTACATCATTTGCACCCGCCATTTTGCACTGGTCTACAACTTCAATAAGCCTCTCAACGGCAACACTCTCATCTGTTATTACTAAAACAGTTTTTTCGGTTGATGTTCTAAGCATATCGCGGATTTTTCCTTGTATTGCCCATACCTTAACGCTCTGTCCATCAATATATGTTTCGCCTGCTTTGTCTATATAAACTCTTGCAACTTTACTTGATGCTTTTTGAGCGGATGACGCTCCGGGACGAGTAAGATCAAGTTTCATATCTTTAACAAACGTTGAGCTCACCATAAAAAAAATGAGCAATATAAAAACCATATCAATAAGGGGTGACATGTCTACACCCATCTCTTCATTTCTTTTTTTTCTAAATTTCATGTGACAATCCCTCTGAACATAAAATGTCTTTAATTTGCTCCAAATCAAGTTCCATATTTGATGATCTTCTATCAAGTATACGACCGATTATAAGCCCTGGTACTGCAACTACCAGCCCTAATTGCGTTGTAAAAAGTGCTTGAGAAATACCCCCGGCAATTCCCCCAGACTGAGAAAAAAGTTCTGCCGATGCCAAAGAGTCAAACGTTTCTATCATTCCGGTAACTGTTCCCAAAAGTCCAACTAAAGGAGCTGCAATTACAATGGTATTAACCGTAGTCTTATACTTTTTCAACTCTTGCATATATTTGAAAAAAATATCATCTATATATCTTCTGCCATTTTTATCTTTTTTGCAAAACTCTATTGTCTCTAAAGCCTCAACAATAGCACTATCAACTATCCCTTTTGGCTTCGTTCTAATGCCTTGAGCATATTTTCTGATTAAATTTCTAACATTTGCACCGGAGCCTCTTTTGAGTGCATGAAAACGGTATCCAAGTGTGTACCACAACACAAGAACCATGAGTGCCAATGGCCACATTACAAAGCCTCCGCTTTGCATGTAGAGTAAAAATTGTTCTAGAAATTCCATCTTATTTTTGCTTATTGTATTCGTTTATTAGATGAAGTGCGGAGTGCTCCATGTGGTCTTTAATTCTCTCTGCCCAACCGCCCAAAAGATTTCCTATCATAATGAGTGGAATAGCCACTATAAGACCAAGTTCAGTGGTAACTAAAGCTATTGAGATTCCGCCTGAGAGAAGCTTCGGGTCTCCGGTTCCAAACTCGGTAATAATATCAAACGTAGCAATCATACCCGTTACTGTTCCCAAGAGTCCAAGGAGTGGCGCAACAGCTGCGATAACCAAGATAAAAGATCCAAACTTGTCAAGCCTTGTGCTCTCATGCAAAATGGATTCTGAAACAATATCTTCGATATGCTCTCTATCTCTGTCTAAGTTTCTAACCGTTGCTTTTAAAAGTCTTGCGGTAGAACCTTTTTTGGCTTTCAAGAATTCAAGTGCACTCTCAACGCCATCACCAAGAAGTTTCTCAAGTGTAATTTTTGCCAAAGTATCTGTTGAGGAGCTTGCTGAAAATAGAAACAACGTACGAAGAAGAGCTAGCAATAATGCAAAAATACCTAAGGCAACAGTAACCCAACCGATAATCCCGCCATCATCAATAACATCTACAAGAGTCTTTACATGAACATCTTCAATTTCTTTAGATGCGTTTTCATAGATAAAGATATCAATAGGCGTACCATTTTCTCCATTTTTAAGCGATGCTGCGCTTTTTGAAGTGTCTGCTGCGTTATATATTTTTAACTTTCTGTCACCCGCTGGAACTAAAGCACCGCTTAAAGAGTTAGAAACCCCGTAAGCAGCAATATTTCCGACTTTAATGATTTCACCCTCCACCTCTTTGCCGTCTTTTGCATAAAATAGCCCTTTTTGCACACTTAGAGAACTCAAATCTTTTATTAGTGCATTGCTTTTAGCAAAGATATCTCCCAATGCCTCTTTGTATTTCTCCTTATCAACAAAAATCTCCACCCCATGCGGTTTAAGCGTTGATTGAGCCTGCATGACCACGGACTCTATTGCGGTCGCATCATCCTCAATATTTTGAAAACTTTGTTGTGCTTTATATAAATCATCTGAGAGCTTCTCACTAAGCGCGTCTTTGGTTAGAACACTATTTTGAAGCTTTGCAATATCACTTTGAGCATCCGAGAGATTTTTTGCATTTTGCTCTTTAATTTCTTGAATTCTCTTTTGAAGCATCTCTTTTTGTGCTTTAAGATAAGCAAACTCTTTTGCGTACGCTCTTTGTAAATCCTCTTCATTTGCGCTAAGATTCAAAGTTAGCAACATGGCTAGTAATAGTAAGAATTTCATTATTTTACCTCCGCAGAAACTATTGCATTAGGAAGTTTGAAAAAACCGCTTCTAATCTGCTTTTTAAAAGCATCAAAGAGTGCAAGTATCTGCTCTTGCTCCTCTTTTTGCGTCACTTTTTTGTAGCTATAGCCACTTGTCTCTTTTACAACATACCCGACACTATCATCGGGAGTTTTAAAAAACATCATAACAGTCCCTATTCGTGCAACTTCCGCTAATCTCTCTTCATTATCGACAACAATTGTTTGCTTGAAGATGCCATTTTCTTTTGTCATGCGAAGTGCATCCATTATGGAGTTCCAAGCTAGCGTAAGTCCTTTTTGAGGTGTAATCAAATCAGATTCAACTTGCTCTTTTATCTTAAGAACATCTTGAATTCTCTCTCTTGTTTTAAATGGAAGCGATGCGTTGATTGTAATCATAAGAGAGTCGAGTGCTTCTATAATGACCGGCTTCAATCCTTGCGAATTTTTAGAGGCATCTTTAATATCTTTTTGTACTTTTTGCAGATCTTGTTCAAGCTGCTTTATCTTCAAATCTTCTCTAGATAGAACAGATTTTAAGTCATCCTTTTGTCGCAAAAGTGATTTTATAGAAGCTCTATAGTTCTCTTTCTCTTCAACAACCGCACTGTCGAGTTTTTCAACATCCGCACGTAATTTCATCAAAGAAGTTGCTAAATCTTCAGAGTTTGCGCTAAGAGCCGAAAAAGAGAGCATTAAGCTTAATGCTACACCTGTTTTTATTTTAGACATGGCTTTTTCCCAATATATTTAAGATGTGCAATAATAGAGAAAAGAAATTACAAACAAATTACTGTATAGTTACAAAATGATTACAAAAAAAAGAAAGATTGTGAATGAGGTTTTTATAGTGGCAGAACAAGAAAGTCTCTTGTTCTGAAATAGTTTAGTGGTCTCTAAAGCTTGTCTCTAGCCTGGAACGATTTCTTTGAAGTCCAGCACTAACTGAGCTTTGTCATTTAGATTGCCACGGCTAAAGCCTCGCAATAAACAAGCGAGGCAATCTAGTTTTTACAAGTCTAGTAAGAAGCGTCGTTTGCCTCAAATCTCTCTTGTGCATCAGTTGCACCTGCTCCACCGTAAGTTGTTGTAGAGTTGTTAAGTGTTACATCTTTGAAAGATATAGCAGCTTTTTGCTCTGCAGTCATTACTTTTTTCGCA
>Ga0172380_10001516_pt1 | contig 39681 bp, 57 predicted proteins | sample Leawe162metaG_FD_119747 | JGI IMG/M metagenome (GOLD analysis project Ga0172380, IMG submission 119747) | Leachate microbial communities from a municipal landfill in Southern Ontario, Canada - Leachate well 162 metaG | ecosystem: Engineered > Solid waste > Landfill > Unclassified | place...
AACCGTCCCACAGGGTTCTCGATGTCGTATTCGTCAGCAACAGCGCGACCGCCAGCAGCACCGAGGCTTGATACGGTTTCACCGGCGACTGCGCCGACCGGATTTGAAAGCAGCGGTTTGCCGAGATATTTTCCGAACAATCCTGCAAGACCTTCCGCGCCGACCATCGTTGTGCCAGCACCCATCGTGCCAACGCCCGTGCCGATGTCTTCAGTGACGCGGTTTGTGATCGGATATTCTGGGTTCGGGTTGTTGATGCCGCCGATGCCCTGCATACCAGGATAATGTTCACCGACAGCGTCGATCAAAGGGTCTTTACCAAGACGCGCAAAAAGATCACCGATAGGACCGCCTGTTTTGGCTCCCATTTCGTCGAGCGTACCCATGCCCTGCTCACCTGGCAGAAGATTTACCAGCTTGGGCGCGTTGTTCATTATGTTGTAGGGCAGTTCGATGACTTGCGTGAGGCCACGGTTGATGCCGTTCACCGCGTTCGTCATGTACGGCAACACGCCGGTATTATCTTCGCGCAACTGACGCTCCGCGAGATGGTCGTCAATCGTCATCGACTGCGCGGGATCACCGGCAGGTTGTTTCAACAGACCTTGGTTCGCTCGGCGCAGGAGCGGGTGCATCATATTTTCATCCATTATTGACCTCCGCGCAGTTCGTTGACGCGCTGGACTAAAGCCTGTTCGATAAATTCAGGAGGCTTGCCGCCGAACGCTGGCATGTTGCCGAATGCATCCCACATTTTCGTGAGGTCTTCGACGCTTTGCGCGTTGTGAATGTCATCGGTCGTCGGCAGACCGGAACGCGGCGCACCGGCATCCATCGGCATGACCTGACCTGTCACCGGATCAGCCTGACCGCGATGATAAACGATGTCGTTCACGAGGTCTTGGTGCATCGCCAAGCGATATGCCAGTTCCTGCGGGTTCATCGTCTGACGGATCGCAAGCTGGCTGTCGGCAACCGCCTGACGTTCGCCATCAGACAAGTTACCGAAGAACCCGCCTGTTTTGCTTTCCTCTTTCAACCGTGCGATCTCGTCAATCGCGGCTGCGTTCGTGATCTTGCTGAGATCAGCTTCCAGCGCAGCGGCTTTCGTCTGACCACCGATCAGCGGAATGTCTTTCGCGTAGGAGCCGATACCAGCACCGCCTTGCGCGATATTGAACATCGCCGATTCAATCGTCTGATTTAGACCGTTTGTTTTGCGGTTCTGGTTGAAAGTTTTATTGCCTTCGCGCTCGACTTCAGCCGCAGGTTTCGCCAGTTCCGTGATCATTGTGCCGTCAGGCTGCGTCACGGTGTTTTGCGCTACTCGCTGCGGCTGACCTGCGCCACCCATAACTTTTTGAACATATTGCTGCGTCTCTGGATATGGAGGAATGCCACCATGCTCCGCAACTGCGCCAGGTCCGGCATTATAGGCCGCAACGCCTTCAGAAACATTGCCGCCACGATTGTTGATCATCGCGTTCAAGTAATCTTGTCCGAATCGCATTTGTTCCTCGACCGGAGCAGTGCGAGGATCGACACCGTCCCAACCAGCAAGCGGGGGAACGCCGTAGCCAGGATCACGAGCCGTGGAAGGCATGATCTGCGCGATACCAGCCGCACCTTTGGGCGACATAGCCATCGGATCGCCACCGCTTTCAGCGTTGATCACGCTTCCAAACAGGTCGGCAATCGGCATTGCGGGACGGTTGGTGGAAGGAACACCAGGCATCGTGATCGTGCGGTTGTTTTCTTTGTCGAACTGCGTCGAAGGCGCAACGCCGACACCGTAGGCTTGCATCGGCAGACCGGTCGAGCCATCCGCGATATATTTCGTGTCACCGGCATCAACCTGCATCGGCTTGTTGACGTAGGTTCCAAACAGTTGTGCGCCGGAACGATCACCAGCACCCTCAAGTTTGCGGCGATATTGATCATTGCGGATTTCAGGCGACAGGTTCGGCAGGGCGAAGTCACCCATGTCCATCTGACGCTTATCCATCGTGTTTTGCGTACCCATGCGGTCGATCTGGGCTTGCATATATTGTTGTTTGAGATGGTCAGCGGCAGTCGGCTGCGACATGTAATATTTATACAGCGCACCGACCGCTTGGTTAGCGGCATCACCCCAGGGATTTGTGTCTTGATTTTTTGGCATTAGTAAAAATTCCCTGGAATTTGTTTGATCTTCGTGAACAGACCAGGTTGCGTCATATCAGCCCACGTCTTGCCCTGCTGAAGCGGACCAAATGCGACCTTGTCACCGAATGAATTGATGCCGTTCGCCGCGCCGTACATTCCCATCGCCATACCTGCGCCCTTCATCAAGGTCGGGAACAGCGAAGGTGCTTTGGATGCGTTATTCGCAGCCGCGTTCATCTCGATTGGAATGAGTGCGCTCTGGTGCGATGCGTTGTCCTGAATATTTCCGAACAGCCGCGCAAAATTGTTCCGGCTCATATCCTGGCTGAAACCTGCGCCGGTGTAGCCTGACAGACCTGCCATGCCTTCAAGGTCACGATTGGTTTTGGCGGCAGCTTCGTCGCTGGCGGTTTTACGAGCGATCACCACGTTCTTCGGTGTCGATGCCGGTGCGCCGCCAATGGAATTGTAATCCGGCTGAACGCGGATGTCGTTGAACGCTTTTTTGGTTTCTGCGGTCGCGGCATCTTTTTGCTGATCGAACTGCTCACGACCTTGCTTACTGATGTTGTTGCCGAACGCCGCGCCGCTTTCATCTGCGAATGCGCGTTGTTTGATCATACCGGCTTCATAAGCGTTGTTACGCGCATCCGTCATGCGGTCTTGGTTCTTCGCCGCTTCCCGCGATTGCAGGTACGTTCCACCGGCTGACAGTGCTAATGCGGTTGCTGTTACTGGATCGCACATTTCTTATTCCACATCTCGAAGCGATGAAATTGCGCTCCGTTTATTCCAATCGGCTCCGCATTCCTGACATCGAAGCCAAGCCACTGAAGCCATTTGATCGACTTTTTATTTTCGACCGAAACATAGTTGTAAATATACTCATAATCTTTGATCATTTCTTCGACGACAACTTTGCAAGCTGCGGCGAATGCCATGAAATGATCGTCAAAAGTTTTTGCAGCTAACATCCAGATTACGCCGACCTTATCGAGATCAGTGACCGGATTTACGCCGAAGATCGCATGAACCTGTCCCTCGCGCTCCCAGACGAAAGCATTTTTATCCATGTCCGGCGTACTGAGCAGCACATCACGAACATTGTCGCCGTCGAACGCTGCAACTTCAGCAGCATCCTCATCACGAATATTCGCAATGATGAATTCAACGTCTTCAGGAGTCGGTCTGCGAACGATTTGATCAGTATCAGCCAATGACATCTACGGAACCCCCGCTTCTGCGACCGCCACCAAAACTCTGAACGCCTGTGCCTTCGGTAAGACGCTGGGTATTTTTCAGAGCGGCGACATTTCCGAGTTGTGCGAAGAAATCGCCGAACACGTCAGCAAGAGGGCTGGAAGGTGCGCCAGGTTGCAGGTACTGAGCAGCGGAAGCGGCAGCAGCGGCAGCACTGCCAGGATCGGCAGCGGCACGGTTATCGGCGTACAACTGCGACTTCCGTGCGTCGATGTCGCCACGCAATTTCTTGGCGGCTTCAATCGACTGATTCGAGACAGACATTTTTTGCTGGTCGAAATATTTTTGCAGGTTGGCTTGTTGTGTCGCGCCGGTTGAACCCGTGAGGTTGCCCGTCTGCGCCAGTTGCAGCGTGAGCCGTTTCACGGCATCGCTGTACTGGTCATTAAGCTGCGGATTGTAGTAATCCGAATATTGTTGTTGATAACCGTTGAAGAAATTGTCATCAAAGCCACCGAACGCCTGGTCGATGCCTTGTTGCCCCTGTAGAATTCGGGCTTGACGTTGCGCCTCTTGCTGACGAGCGATTTCGGCTGAGTTGTCTTTTTTAGGTTTGCTTCCGCACATGTTCGTTATCCACTATCGAAGGTTCCATCGTAGTGCATGGCGAGTGCGGAAATCGTTGCCGGACCTGCTTGATTGCAGGTTAAAGTCAAAGCGAACAGCGGAGTGATGCTATCAGCACCAAAACGCGGTTGCCCGTATGTAACCCCTGTCGCCGTGCCGAGATTGACCTTCACTTGGTCGTTGTTCGGGTCCGGTAACAGGTCCACATTCCAACTATTTATACCAACAATATCGAAGCCGAGCAAGTCCTTGTTTCCGGCTGGATCATTTGCTGAGAAATAAGGCAGTTCGATAAGGCAGATGTCCTCGTTCAACGCCGGAAAGGTGTTGTTATCCAGACCGCCGTAAAGATATAGAAAATCAGTGCTTCCGTCCGTGCCGCGCACATAAATCCGGTTGCCGACCTTGGCGAAATTTTTGATGTCGAAATCGACCTCGTAATAGGACCATGCTGAGATTTTCGCGCTGGGGAAGTACGATAATACATAAATCCGGTTCTTAATGCCGATCCAGAACCGACCGTCAATGGGTTCCACCATGCCGATTGCATCGCGCACTTCCTCTTGCGTGAGGGTGTTCATGTAATCCTGGATGTGCGTGTCGATGGGTGTTCCGACATCTGAAACGTAGGCCGCGTTAGAGGCATCACGCGCCTTGATCGAGCGAACGCCGGATGCCGCTAAATAAAACACGTCATTCGCGCCGTATGGGATCACGGAGCGCGGCGCGATGGTTCCTGTGTTCTGCAACGTCTGAATAAAGACGTTCGCCGCGCTGTCTTCGCTGATCGACCAGATGCGGATGTTGTTTTCTGAGAAGATCACCATCAAGCCTTGATATTCTTCAGCGACCGTCAGTGTTTCTTGACCTGCGGTTTGCGAGGCCATGTTGATAAACCCGTAATCAACACCCGAAATCCACTGTGTCGGCGCATTCAATGCAGAAAAATACAAGTTCGCCGATGCAGTGGAATAGATTTTCTTTTTGAACGTCAGGATCGACGTGCCAGTGCCGGATGCGCCGCCCGTGATCGTATAATCGTCGCTGTTGATTGAGATCGTGAACTGGTCGGCTGTCTCGAACGTGCCGCCGACAGTCGCGGTGTAAACCTGCGCGATTGCAGCCGTGCCGGTGATACCGCCCGTCATCGTCGCCTGGTGTGTCTCTGTGACGTTACCTGATTTCACGACATTGACGACAAGGCCATTTGGTGCTGCGCCCGTCCCAGCAAGGGCAGAGATGGTCACAACTGGTCCGGCTGAAGTTGCGGAATAGTTTGGCGAAGAAACGAGCGAATTGATCGCTGATGCGATGTTCGCCGCCGTTTGCGAGTTGGATGTCGCCCAGGGAACGCCTTGATACGCGCCACCGTGCATGTTCGTTAAACTTGTGGTCGTGACATCGCCAGCTTCGACGACATTCAACACGAAACCATTCGGTGCAGAGCCTGTTCCGGCGACCGCAGTGATCGTGACTTCATCGCCGACCGCAACAGCCGTGTAATTCGGAACAGAAACGAAAGAATTGATCTGCGCGGCAACTGCTGTCGCGGTGGTCGCATCGTTACCGGTGTGATCGACCGATGCGCCGAGAATATTTACGCCGTTGATGGTGACGCTGGTGATCATGTTGACACCCGCGCCGAGAGTGCCGCCGTTGATGCGGAAATCGCCCTCTGCCAAAACCTCAGCGTTGCCGCCCATCACTTCCACACCATCAATCGTGATGTTGTTGACGTTGTTCGTGCCAGCGTTCGCCGTGCCGCCTGTGATCGTGACAGTCGCCTTCGCTAAAACTTCGGTCGCTGCAACCACGTTCGGCTGCGTCTGGACCAGCGTGATCGTCTGGTCGGGGTTCGCGCCGTTGTTGACGGTGTTTTGCGTGATCGTAAACGGCACACCGGCGACCGACGATGTGATCGTGATGATCGGACCAGCGTTCGATGCGCTGACCGCAGCCGAATTGTCGATGGCATCAGCGAGAGCAGCCGCAAGCGCGTTGTTGGAGCCGATGCTGGTCGCAAGGGTGTCCCAATCCGTGACGCGATTCGCGCCGTAGTAGTGATAAATGTTTCCGTCCGTGAATTCGATGATGGAATAAAGCGTTCCGTCGAAACCTTTTCCGTCGAGCGATTTTCTGATCGGCGTTGCAGGTGTTGGATGCTGAGTGAGCAGGTGTGTCACCCCTGGTGGGACGTTGCCAGCTTGCGCGGCATCATAGCCGGTCGTGTAAAGCGTTTCATTGATCGCATAAAGACCCTTGGTGGATGCTGGAAACGTGCCAGATTGCTTCACGAAGGTTTTTCTGCGGTCGATGTCGCCGCCGCGTGTCAGGTGTCCGTTTTTGATCGTCCAGGCCGTGCCTAATTCACCGACAACGCGCTGTTTGCGTTTGCGGTCCATTCCGAGCCGAATGTCTTGTACCTGAACATAAGGCACGAAATTACCTCACAACGATGACTGTTTTGCCGCTATGCGAACTGTTACGATTTTTACTACCAAGTCCAACCTGCACGGTTTTACCGTTCGATGAATTGCCGCGCAATTTGAGCAGCCGCGCATTCGCCAGATCGAGTTTATTTTTTGCGTCCGGCGATTTTTGCTTCGCCAGAATTTCAGCCGCCGTGAAAAGCACGACGAGACGATCATCCATCGTGAAGCGATCTGCGTCATCGACCAGCGGAGCGAGTGCTTTCGTACCAAAGAAATAAAGCACACCTGCCTCGTTTGGAATAGGCCATGCTTCAAGCTGCTCGGCTGTACCGGTGTGGCGAATGTCCCATTTAATGAGGGGTGAGGATCGCACACCCGCTGGGCTGTCGTAAGCCGAATAATCGTCGAAGGTGATGCCGCGATCAACATTGCAGTATTTCCCACCATACTTGAACTTGACCGCGTTCAAACGATCATAGTTCAAGTCTGTGGGAAAATCATAGTACCGCTGACCGGCCTGAAGATTGATCGAACGCTCGATATTCAAGAAAGGCCAGTCATAGTCGTCGTAAAGCAATTCCTGCATCCGACGAAGCTGTTCCTTCAGATTATCGAGTTCGCTTGTGCCAACAGCTACGGCCTGATTCCTTCCGGTTTCGGCTCTAAGTTGGGCGACAACTTCCTGTAGCTGTTTGCCGCGCATTCGATTACTCCATGATGTCGTTCATATCAACTTCGTTCGCAGGGACGATGGTATCGACGCGCTGCTGCTCGGCTGGTGTTTGCGGGAGATGGTTGTTCTTCTCGCTGCGCGTGGTCGCCTTAGCAACCGCGATCACATCGTCTTCGTCGATGATGTCGTTCGCTTCGAGAATGTGATCAGGGAGCGAGGTCGGAAGTTGACCGAGCGCACCGAAAATCTTGTCGATAGACTGTTCGCGTTTGACCAGAGCCTGATCATATTTCGCTTTCAGGTTATCTTTATGCTCACGCATGTTGACCTTTTCTTCTTTGACTTTTTTAATGTCAGAGATCGCGTCAACGCCGTGGATGTATTGCATGATCAGAATTTCAGGTGCGGAATAAACATCGCGCACCTCATTCATGGGACTGCCAGATAGTCTGAGTTTGATGGAATAATACTGCATTTGCTTTGCCTTTCGCAGTTTGGGTTAAAGAAGGGAGGTGTGGCGAACACCTCCCTCCCCTGATTAGATTAAGCCGAGTATTGAGCAACGCCTTTGTAGTCAGGATCGCCCAATGCCACGATGAGTTCAAACACTTTCGCACCGTCAGCCGCAGCGTTCGGATCGTAAGTGCCGCGAACATCGCCGGTCGTCGCAGTAGCAGATGTCGAAACACCAGCAACCGCAGTGCCAGCCGTAGCAGCCGCGCCGTCCTGAAGTTCCTTCAGGATATACGCTGTACCAGGCAGGAAGACCGGAAGACCGAACACATCGCCCGTCCCAACGGTCGCGCTCGTGACATCAGCCGAGAAGCTGACCGAGGTGATCGTTTTGAAGGCTTTTTTGCCAGCCAGCGAAGTGCCGGATGCAGACGATTCGGTAATTGCTTTACCGTACACGTCAGTACCCTTCACAGTGATGACCGAAGTGCCAGTCCAGGCCGCAACCACGTTACGAGGAACGTCGAGCGTTACTGCACCACCGGAGGCCAATGCACCGTTGATGAGGGCCAGCGGGGTTGTACCCACTGTCACACCTTGGGATGCACTGATACCGTCAGCGTCAGCGACAACAGGTGCGCCAAGCGACAGCTTGACAACAGCCATTGTACCGACACCTTCGATGTTCGGTGATACTTCCGGCGAACCGTCATCTTCACCAACGATATTGAACTGAGCGTTCAATCGCGCACCCGCAGGAATGCTTGTCGCACCCTTGTAGGTTACGGTGATGTTCGATGCGCCGAAGGCCACGGTAAAGTCAGCCGGTGATTCCAGCAGACGCTGGAATTTATCGACCCACAGTTTGTGACCGAAGTTAGCGAATGATCCGGCGTTTGTGCCAGCGGGATACGAGAAGGTCGTAGTGCCGCTGGTAGCAATCGCAGAACCGGCAGTGGTTTCAACTTTTTTGAAAGACATGATGTTGTTCCTTTCTTTCGGTTAAGCGATTGAGTAAACGCCGGAAGTGTTGCGCTGTTTGCACACCAATCCGACAACGTCAGTGATTGCGCGGTACATGACGTATTTGTCATGCGGACGTGCAGGGGAGTGACGCTTGTTGCGCTCGTCTTCCATATACATCGGATAGATAGCATTCATATCCAGTGCATAGAGGAATTTCGCTTCACCTTCGTCGTCCAGGGTCGGATCGTAGTTGATCACGTTCCCTTTGAACTCGGTGTCGGCAACGCTGAGGTCGATGGAGCCTTTGGAAGCCCAACCGCTATCAGTGTAAGTACCGTTTGCGCGAAGTTCCTTTTCGAGAGCGTCAAGGAAATCCGAACCGGCGAAAAGCTGGTGCTTCGGAGAGCCATAACGCTTCAACTGACGGAACTCTTTTTGGAGAGTTTGTGCGATGGTCTGGTTCAACGGTGTCGCCGCCGAGATACCCAGAACAGCGCGGTTGCGCCACCAGGTGTTCGTCGATTGGTCGATACCACCGACAATCGTTGCCGATGTCGGGTTCGCCAGAATGAACGACTTGATCCCTGGGACCAGTTCGCTATCCTGTGCGCCGTTACGCCAGAACATTGCGTTCACGCCACGAGCGCGACCTTCCATCATGTCTTCCAGCTTGTCGTCGAGCAGATCGGCAAGAGCCGTCATTTCGCGTTCGCTGTGACGTGATTCACTGCGGCCTGTCGTCGTCTCGGTGATCGAGATACCGTTACGCTGCAACTCATCGAACGTGACTTCGATACCAGCGTGGATACGCTTGTAAGGATAGGTCGCCGTTTTGATGTTCGCAGGGTTTTGGTAGCCGACACTGTCGTCGTGCGAGTAGCCCTGGATGGTCGTGGTGTATTCACCTTTGACGCGGACAGTCAGGAATTCTTTACCCGCAGGGAAAGTTTTCGCTTTCTTGTCGAAAGTTTGCAGCAAAGGTTTGTCTTGAATGGATTGGGAATACACTTTTCCCTTATCCATGTGGAAGTCGAGAGTGGCGTTAGCCAGGTTCTCTAACTCTTGTACGGTAAATGCCATGATTCGCTCCTATGATGATGTGGCAAAGTTTCACTGATTGAGCGTTCTGCGAATCACGTCTCTTGTATCCTTTGGTTCTGGGAGATGCGCGGAGTTGGCATTACCACCATCGACGGTCGAGACAGGCTTGCGTGGTCTGTTTTGGCGCAGTTCGGTTTCCACCTCTTTGCGTACTTTTTCAGCCAGCGCGACTGCCTGTTCAGCAGTCTTGGGTAATGTTTTGGTCCGTGCAGCCCTCGCCAATGTCAATTCAAGACGGTCGAGAACGCGGTCTTTTTTGACATTGTAATCAGGATCAGTTTTGGACCATTTTTGCTCCCATGTGGCGATTGCGCCAGTCATAGCAGCATGATTTTGTCCTTGTTGACGAACTTCTTGCCGTTGCTGCGTCTGTTGCTGGACAGCCGGTAAAACCCGACCTTGCGCTCTGGCACGAGACACTTCCACGGCTGCTGCCTGGGTCATGTATCCTGCCTTCACTTGCTGCACGAGATCAGGTGGCAAAATGTTGCCTGTGACCTCAAGCAAACCGTTATAATAGGGCGTGATGAGTTCCAATGCCTTGAAAGGATTGTTCTTCATCAGTGCGCCGATATTAAACAGTTCGTTCGCCTCATCCTGGGTGACACCGTTGGTGTCGAGGAAGTCAGTGAACTGCCTGTATAGACCAGCTTCAGTTTCAGCCTTCTCAAGACGCTCGGAAGCGTCACGATACTTGGCCTGAAGTTTTTCAAAGCGTTCGCGGGTCTTAGGCTTCCATGCCTTTAACTCGTCTGCGCTAGGTTCGTCAGATTCGCCTTCCTCACCTTTGGCTTCTTTGGCCTTCGCCGCATCAGCCGCTGCCTTGGCAGGGTCATCCTGTTCTGATTCAACATCGTCTTCGCCTTCACCCTCTGCCTTCGGTTTGATGGCATCCATGATGACATCGAACGTAGAGGTTTCAGTTTCCGGCGTTTTCGAGGTGGACGTACCCTCGGAGGAAGTATCATTGTCCAGATCATCAGAAGCGGACGAATCTTCTATTTGCTGGTCCTTGGTTGGCGAAACCATAACGTGCCTTTCTAAACTTGTTGATGTAGGAATTTCACAACACCTACAATGACTAATATCTCAAACCCCGACATGACTGTCAAGCGTCATCATTGGTAATTATCAACGGGCTGCTGAAAGGACGGCTGCGCCCCTGGCTCGTTGGTCTGTGTCGAGGTTTGGTTCGCAGCACCTTGATTGCCTTGGGCTGCGGGATCATTCGGTCCACCCGCGCCAGGTTGTGCCGGACCCATCTTGCCGATCTGCGCGTTCATGGCCTGAATTGAAGGCATTCCCTCGACGATAATATCATCAAGATCAATTTCCAGCAGTTCAGCATAACGGTGCGCCAGCGGGTGCGGATTGACACCTGGAAGCTGCAACAGATACGGCATACCGCGTTCCATGTTCGCCAGTTGCGCGGCCTGATTCGGACGACCGGACGATCCGGCGCGAACTTTCAGATTGAGTTGCTTGACGACCGTTTCACGGTCGAGTTCAGGCCACACCGCGCCCTGACCTGCGATTTCTTTCACGGTTTCGACTGACAACTCCATGATGAGCAGTTGTCCGAGCGCAGCAAAAACATCTGTCAGGAATTCGTCGAGATCATCGACGTTCGAGGCCAGCGATGTTGCATGGCTTCCTTGTGCAATCGAACTTTCGGTCGCAGTCGCGCCCGATGTGCCGCCAATGTCAGCCTCTTGTGCGCCGACCGTGCGAAGAACGTCTTCCATCTCGGAATTTGTTTCGTACAGTGCCGGATCAATCGGAACGCTTTCAAAACGCTGGACCAGATCGCCGATTTTTTCACCTTGACCCATGCTCTCGAATTCGATGACTGCATGTGCCGGTGCGTTCGACAACTTTTCTTTATCAGCGTCAGTGAGACGACCTTTGACCGCCGCATATTTCGGTTTATTGGCTTCGCGGTGCAGACGACGATATTCGCGTGAGCGATTATATTCGGCCTGGACGTGTTTCAGTTGATGCACATCGGAGAACGGATATAAACCATCTTCCTGCTCGACATCGTTGAATGTCAGCGCGAAAACAGGCCAGAAACCTTCCATGTAGTAATCAGGTTGTTTCGGCTTAACGAGGTATCCAGGATAACCATCGCAGATCGTGAATGTCTGTTCGAGGTCTTTATTGTAGAACTCCCAGATGCAAACCATTCCGACTTTTTCGTCAGTGCCTTTTTCATCGCTGCTTGCGTTGCGATGATATTCAGCCATCTCGCCTTTACCGTGTTCGCGGTATGGCGTGAAAGATTTTCCGAGATCAATTTTATAAATGCGCTGGACTTGCTCAGGCGTTTTGTGAAATTCACGCGCAATCCATCCTGCGCCGATGAAGCCCATCAACTGTGTGCAAGCTGGATCGACGATGATCTCTGTCGAGCGCGGGAACATGAACTTCGGACCTTCACGCAGAATTTTATTCTGCACATCTTCCATGTCAGCGATCAATGTTTGAAGTTCAAACATTTCTTCCTCGCACGTTTCGCTATCGTGCGCGTCATCCATGAAGTCATCGACCCTGCGCTGTAATTCCGACAGCTTGGTTCGTGCGTCAGCAAGTTCCGCGCTCTCATCCGGTGACAGTTCACCGTATTCGCGCTGGAAGCCCAACATCAAATATCCAACGCAGCATGTTTTGGCGCGGCGCACGAACGATTTCATCAACGGCTTCAAGCGCGGCTTCTGCTCGTTCGCATAATAGTCAAAAAGGATTTCCAACGTCTTGCTGATCTTCGTGATCATCTCGTGACGTTGACGACCTTGCTCGATGTCCATCACGAGCGGCATCTGCGACACATCACCTTGCATCAATCCCTGAAGCGCGGCGAGTGCGGTATCTGGTTTTCCGTCCCAGAGGGTATAGTCGAGGGTCTTTCTTTTTTCAGCGATGGCGGTCGGGTTTTTTGCGTACAGACCGGACACGGACTGATTGATATATCGGTTGATAATTGGGACGGTATAATTGCCGCCGTTCACCCATTCATCCGATCCGCCTTGTTTGGCGATTTTCATGTCCTCGCGCATCCGCTTGAAATCCTTCTCGAAGAATTTCTTTGATGCGAGGGCTTTTTTCTGCCATTTTGATACAGACGCTTTTTCACCAGCATCAATTTCAGGCTGGTCGCGCAGAACGCCGCTGACGCTGCCTTGGTCGCCGGTGTCCATCATATCTGTGAGATTAAGCGCGTCCATTTACCAGCCCCTCGGTTGCTTCGATTGTAGTTTCAACTGCTCACTGCTATGGATTACCCATGCTGCTGTTCCTGTTTTGGGGAGGTTACTCTTGGGGGGTCGATAACTTTGAGCGGCAATTTCCTTGGTCAATCCTAACCCGATCCATGCCAACCAGTCAACGAAGTCGTCGTTTGCGCCAGCCGGAAAACGCAGGAGTTGGTTCTTCGCATCCTGAAACCACGGAGCGAAGGCAGGGAAGAATACTTTTTGCATCGACATGCGGCCTTGAATCGACCGCGCACGGGTCATTTTGTCCTTCGCGGGGATCACAGGGTCGATCAGCGTGTAAATGCGTTCCTCGACCATGCGTTTCCGCAGGAACGGCCCAAACGATTTCGAGATGAGTTCGCTTTCCAGCCACCAGCAATGCGGTTTATGAAATCTAAACTTCGCCAGCAATTCTTCGACCGTCCGGTCGGTCTGCATTTGATCCCAAACAAGGTCCGGCAAAATCCAGATATTGTCGTCCTCGTCGATCCCCACGCAACCCATGACCGTTTTGTCGCGTTTTTCTTTTTCGCTGACCGCATGGTCAGACGCGCCGTATTTTCGGAGGTTGCGAGGCAGGTCGGACGGTGAATGATATTCCACGATCATGTTGTCGGTGAAATAAATACCGTCTTCCGGTGTCGGTGATCCCATGACCAGCGCAGAGAATGATTGCGGGTCGCCGCGCTTCCACTGCGCGAAGAATTCCAGTGATTTTTCTTTAGGCCAGAGCGCGGTGCAGGGTTTCGTGCCGAATTGCTCGATCACACGCGGGTCGGTTGGCACTTTCAACGTCAGGCCGAGTGCAGAGGCCAGCCGTGGGTCGCGGATCACGCCAGGGATGTTCATAAACTCCCAGTCTTCAGAGATGCCCTTGAAGCGTTTGTTGCGCTCTGGGTGTGTAGGATCGCAAAGACGACCGATCAGGTCATCTTCATTCCAGCGCGTGTGAATGACGCAGATTTTTGTTTTGTTCGAGGCGCGGGAATACGCGACCTTATAGAACCATGACCAGATTTTCTCCAAATGGCCTTCGGTGAATTCATCATCGTCACCTTTGAACGGGTCATCAATGATGATGTAATCTGCGGTACGGCCTGTGATCGTACCACCGACACCGATGAAGAAAATTTTGCCGCCAGCCTTGTTCTGCATGAACGATTTCGACTTCGCGTCAGCCTGGAATTCCACTTCAGGGAAAACCTGACGGAATGTCGGCCTGTCGCGCACGAACTGACGAAACTCGTGACCGAGTTCATCTGCGCGGGTCTGGTTGTAGGTGACGACGAGAATATTTTTGCGCGGGTTGCGTCCCCAAATCCACGAGAGGCCAAGCTGCGAAAGGTGAATGGTCTTGCCGTGCTGCGGAGGGATCGAAACAGCCACGCGGCGCGATTTTCCGCTCTCAAAACGCTCGACGATGTCGCAAAGCATTTTCGCGTGACCGGCATCATCGTATTCCGTCTTCTGCACATCGTTCGGATCGGTGATGTCAGGCATCATCAGGTGGCAATAATCCTGCATGTGATCTCGCGCTGCCTGATATTTCAGGACGCGGTTGCCGATCAGCAATTCTTGCTTGATCTGTTCGTCGGTTAGGTGGGAAAAATCATTTACCATCGTCGGGCTGCATCATCTTTCGCAATTCCTCGACGTTCACTTTGCAGCTATCATAAGCGGCCTTGCCGCGTGTGATATATTTTGCCACGCCGCTCTGCGTCTGGATGTTAGTGGGCTGAGGCCACGGTGTGACCTGAAATAAAGCCTCGGAAGGCCGCGCAACTTGATCAGCGCAGCCGGTTAATAGCATTAAGCAGCACAGGTGCAGTAGGCGCATCGCTTGTCTCCGGTTCTTTTTCAATTTCCTCGATCAGCCCATCGCGCTTCAGTTCAATCTCACGATTTTTCTTCACGACATTGTCGAGCGCGGTGATGGTGTAGTTCGCGGTCTTCAGTTCTTTTTCCAGACGAGCATTTTCAGTTTTCGTCGCCTGATAATCCCATACAATATAACCGAAAGCCGCAAATATGGCTATAACCAACCCAATTTTAATATAGTTAATCATTCCCTAATCCTCCTGGTGGTATCCGCTGCGCGTCATTGATGCACATCGGGTACACCTTCAAACGTCGATCCCAAACACCATAGCAGCCGTTGGAGCGGATCGAACAATCTTTCCCACCAGCCTTTTTCCAGTCAAGAATATTTCTGCAAGCTGCGACCGGATTTCCAGCCTTCAAAAAACGGATCATGCCTGACTTGCACGATGCACCAGCGTTGTAAAAGACATCCGTGATCGCCGCGTGAATCGCCGGTGTCACATAACGCTTCGCTTTTTTATCGTAGCAGTCATAAACTTCTTTTGAATACTGCGGATAGCGCGTCATAAACAGCGTTTTGCAATATTCCATCGTGTAGCCATTTTCAAGCCGCCCGATCTGCGTCTCGCCGGTACACCATGTCTCGATGCCGACCGCGTCGATGTAATTTGCAAGCACCGTGCCTTCAAATTGCTGCGTCATGGGTGCGCCTTTATCCGCAGCCAAGCCAAGGAAGGCCGCGCCGGAAATCATCGCTGCCGTGACAAGCCCAAGGCCAGCACGTTTGACGTTTTCAGGTATCGGATGAAACGCTGGCATCTATTTTTCCTCTCCTGCGGCTTTAAAATACTGCCAGATCGGAAGGCCGCAAATTATAGCCGGAACTCCCAGATAAACTGAGAGTTTCGGTGTTTCCAATTTCATGTCGAGGTAAAAATCAATACCGAGGATCAGATAGCACCATGTGACAGCAAAAATAAAACCGAAGATCGCTAACCTGCGCCGGTTGTATAAATTGTCGTCCTGGACCTTTCTGAAGCCGAGCATATCATTTCACTTCGTCTTGAATGGTTTTCTGTTTGATCTTCGCGGACTTGCGATTGCGCCATGCGCTCTCGATCTGAAAGCACATGTATATGCCTGTCAGGATCGCCACGATAAGACCCGCCCAATCGTTGATGCTCATCGAAGTAAACGTACCAGCCAAGCCGATAGAACCCTTCGCAGCAAGGTCAACGACTTGCGCTTGTGATTGATGAATTAAATCTTTTACTTCGTTCGGCATTTGCTTCTGCTCCTTATTATCCCGCGAAAAAGAACCCGCCATTGAGGTTGGTGATGCTCGGAGGATCAACGTCGATCCCCGATATACGAACACCCAGCCAAGGAATGCGCGTATCCGTTCCTGCTCCCCACGCACCAGCATCCGTGCGCTCGTTGTACCGTAAAGCCGTTCCTCCCTGAATAGCTTGTCGGTGTGCAGCCGCACCGACATCACGATAGTAGAACGTGATATTGGTTGCGGTCGTGGGCTTAACAGCCACACGATAAGTCGTGTTCGCGGTCAGCGCGACCTTTGGAAAAGTTGCGCGAATGAATCGCACACCTGTCGCCTGGATCGCATTCGCGTCTAAAGTTGATGTCGCCAGTGGTGTCGTACCATCATAAAGCACAAGATCAACATCACCTGCGCCTACGTTGATCAAAGCCCAGATGCCGTCAATTTCGCAATTATATGGAACTTGAAATTCCAATGCACGTTCGTCAGGTGTTGTGCCGGTATTGACGCTGGCACTGCCAAGTGCTGAAACGATATAAGAACCATCCAGTGAACCGAATGTGCCGTCATCAAATTCAAGCAAAATATTAGTTGCCATCGTGATGATGCCCCACGCTGCTGCTGTAAATAAAGCACAACAGTTCTGATGAGAGATCGCACCACCGTTCGACGCTGCGCTCGATACCGACAAGCCGGTAATCGCAACGCTGTCACCGCTGACACCGCCACCATTCCAATCAAACACAGTTGCAAGCAAATCACCGTAAGTAACCGTGCGCGGCGCATCCAATGCAGCGCGATAATAACCATTCGACACAAAACCTGCATCGGCGTTTGCGATGGTCACGCTTTGATCAGCCGTCCCATCGGGGCGAATTGCGGGACCGTTCGCCAGATCGACATCCTGCAACGAAACACGCAGCGTCGAGCCGTTTGATTTCGTCACTGCGCCGAACAGGAAATGGATATGTGTGATATTTTTCGTGCCAGTGCGTTCCGCAAAAGAAACACGACCCATCTGCGCGATTTTGTCGCTTGCGTTTGCTCCTGCGATGAGAAGTGTGGTCGCCAACGCTGGGTTGATCGACACACCTGGTAGTTCAGGAAACCATACGCCTCGGCCTGGGAGATCGACTATTGCCATTATAACTTTTGAACCTCCAAGGTGACGGTCGCTTGCGTGATCGTGGTGATGCTATCGACGTTGAATTCGATGAGATCGCCTTTCGCAAACGTGATCGTGGTCCAGCTTGCCGGAACCGCGTTCGCATTCTGCGCAGCTGTCAACGTGGGCTTGTTACCCGCGCCGACCATCGACACACCGTTTTTCTTGACATCGACCACGATTGAACCGGATTGATCCGCATCCACATAAAATTTGCTGATCGTGCCAGCGAAGTTCATGCGACCACGGCATTTCTTGTTCACAGAAATCGCGGAGCCACCACCATCGAAGTTTCCGAAGACGGAACCTGTACCGATGCTGTTGATCACCTTGCCGTTGTAAATGATGATACCGATCTGGATGTCAAAGTCCGCATCGCGGCCTGACGTGATGATGTTCGGCATACCTTTGAGCAGCGGATCGTCGATGATGAGAACGCCACCACGGATGACTTTGCCGCTCGTGTTGTCGCGGGAATGGAAAACTTCGGTCGGGTTGCAACCTTCGCCAACGCGGAAGTGCATCGTGCCGAATGTGAAGCGGCTTGCGCCGGACATGACCATGCCCCAGCGCGGAATTTTGCCGCCGCCGCAGATCGTCCAGGATGCAATCGTGCCGGAACCCTTCACACCTTCCAGATAAACGATCAGATCACCCGTGCCGCTGTTGTAGGACACGATGCGGCCCCAACCGTATTGAGAGTTGGATGCGCTGACGCTGACCGCGCTGCGGACCAGAACGTCTTGACCTGGGACAAGCTGCAAGCCTGTCGGGACCACGAAGGTCTTCGTGCCAGTGCCGAGCGCGACAGACGATGACGAGGTCGTTTCAACGCCGCCAGCGATGCTGTAATCCGCGCCGACACGCTCTGCATAGACGTTCGCGGCATCTTGCACCCAGCCGAGCGCATAGCCGACATCCTGGTGGGAGATCGACGTGAATTTGCCGGTCGTGTTCGCCTCAAAACTAAAACCGCAACCTGCGTTTTTCAGGACCACGCGGCCTTCAGTCAGTGTGCGTTCGCCAGCCGCACCGCCTGTGTAGCCAGCCTGAGACTGAACCCAGAGGCCATACGACATGTTGCCGGAACCGTCACCGTTAAAACCGTGTGCGCCAGCCCTCATCGGAAGATCGGAGATGTCCAGATCGACGTTATCGACCGAGCCAGCTTCACGCGCATAGTCGGAGCCAGCCGCGATACGAAGACCGACCTGACCGCCGCGCTGCTTGTGACGGAAGATCGTGTTCTCGGAACGGCCTTGTGCGCCGATGCCGCGATAAGAGTGAGCAGTGTTGTACGAGGTCGGATATTCGACATCAGACGTGATCTGATCGCCGTTCGTCATCGCATGGGTGTCCGCAGCCGGACCCGTATCACCACGCGACTTGATGTAAACGCGGTTCTCGCAGGTACAGCCGGAACGGAACTGCCAGTGCGTTGCCGCCCATGCAGTCGAGGTCGTGCCGGACGATGTCGTGTAAGGGTGACGACCGCCAGCACCGATGCCTTCCGCGATGACTTCGATTTCGTTGCGGCAAGCTGAGTAGGTTTCTGCGATGTACGTCAAACGCCACGACTTGCCGGAAATTCCGGTTCCGATGTTGACGACTTTCTGCACGTTGACTTTGACAGTCGAATAGTGCGTAAAGCGAATGCCAACTGCACCAGCCCAGAGACGCGCAGCTTCCATTTTCACAGTCGATCCGTGCGCTTGCTGAAGGATCAGTGCGCGACCATGCGTGAGCGTGTCGAAGTTGGAAGTCCACCATGCGGGGTTGAAATAAATCGTGCCGCTGGTCGGAGCCGTGTAAGCCTGACCTTTATCGTTCGAGGATGTGACGTTGATGACAATCGTGTTGACACCCGTGCCGGAATTGTAGCTGAACGATGCAACCGTGCAGCTTGATTCGGGAGTGCCGGACACCAAGCCGATGCGGATACCCTGCAAAGGCAGATATTCGAGGTTGGGACCAGTGTAGGTGATCGTGCGCGTCGAACCGCTGCCGGAAATCGTACCGGCGCGGAACGTGGAACCGTCGAGCGTGAGCCACCAACCGACTTCGCCGCCCTGGATCGTCGGTGCGCCCATGAACAACGCGCCTTCGCGGATTTTGATGCCACGATCTTCGTGCAGCGGGATCGCATAGATGTTCGCCGCGTTCGCAATCTTGTTGTGATACTTGATCACGCGGTCCAGATAGATGATACCGTTCGTCAGATCGACCGAAGTGACGCGGCCCACGTTCGAGATGTAGCCTTTCGACGATCCATCTTCAGCAACGTGAACTGCATCGGTGAAAATCTCGACCGTTTTGTGCAGCGGGAAATTCACAGCGTCTGCGGTATTCACAAGCTGGAAATAAGAGACAGTTTGCAGCGTGGTTCCGATTTCATCGTCCACGTCGATGCCGGTCGCAACGCCGACACCCGCCGCAGCGACCTGACGAGGCGTTTGCAGCGCGGCGCGAGTGTTGTTCGCGGACTGGTAAATCGCGGGATAGCCGCAAAGGTTCAAAATCGTGTATTCACCGACCAGGTTGATCGCTGCATCAGGGTTCGCGGTCTTGAGCAGGTATGTGCCGTACAGCGCGACAGGCGATCCCTGCGCTGCCTGAACCGCAGCCGTGAATTCTGCCGTGCTGTCGCCGATGATGGCCCAATGATCGGCTGTCGTCGGGTTGTCTTGCAGAGCCATAAGCAGGTCGTTTTTCGCAACAGCGTTGCCGCCCAGCGTTCCGGCGACCGTAACCACGCAAATCGAGCGTTTTTTCGCGGTCGTGAAGGACGGAACAGCCCCTGCGGACGCATCGTGCGTTGCAGGTGTGCCGGTGTCGTCATTTCCGTTCGCATAACCGTCATTTGCGTACATTTTCAGCGGAGAATATTTTTTATTCGGCGCAAAAGTCGTAATTCCGCTTGCGCTGCCGATATTTTGCCAAACCGCCGCGCCGACCGAGACATCAACCGCCATATAAGCGGTATCTGTCGCGGTATTCACCCAAATCGAGCCAACGCCATAGCCGTCAGCCGAATCATCGTTCGCTGTCGGGTCCGTGACCTTGTTAAAAACGTGAAGTGGGACGAGCGCAGCCGATGCCGCCGCTGATGCTGCTGACGCAGCCGCGTTGGTCGCTGATGTACCCGCATTCGTAGCTGCGGTGGATGCAGTTGTTGCCGATCCCGCAGCCGCAGTCGCACTACCAGCCGCAGCCGTCTGAGAAGCCGCAGCAGCAGTCGCGCTATTTCCTGCGCTCGTCGCTGATGTTGCCGCACCTGACGCGCTGGTCGATGCCGCAGAAGCCGATGCAGCCGCGTTCGTGGCTGACGTGCCAGCCGAAGTCGCGCTGTTTGCCGCGTTGGTCGCTGAGGTCGCAGCCGCCGACTGAGATGCAGCCGCAGCAGTCGCGGAATTCGCAGCGTTCGTTTCAGATGTCGCCGCCGCGCCCTGGGATGCAGCCGCAGACGATGCAGACGCAGCCGCACCAGATGCTGAAGTGCCAGCCGCCGCAGCATAGGCCGCAGCTTGCGCCAAGATTTTCGCGGGAGCAAAGACGTAAATGTTGTTGGTTCCGTTGACCGGCGCAGCAAGGAACGTCAAGGTCGTACCATTGATCGTAAACGCCGCAGGGTCTTGAGGTATCCAGCCTGAGTTGTTGATGAAAATCATCAGACCGTTTTCATCGGTCCCCATATCCTGCGAAACCGTGAAGGCGGTCTGCGATCCGTTGCCGGAAAATTTTTGGAAAAAGCTGGTTCCATCGACGAAGCCAGGGTTCGCCCAGAGCATCCATTTGCCAGCCGTATTATCGACCGTGAAGGACGTGCCGGATGCGTGATCGACGACCGCGATGTAGGTCGTCTCGCCGACTTCCACCATGTCAAGGACTTTGTAAGCGGTCGATGCCGCCCATGCGCCACGCGGAACGATGCTCGTGCCGAGCAGAGCCTTCGTCGCGTTCGACAAGCTGTCGAATTCCACGATACCGTTGTTCAGCTTCCCGTCAGCCCGTTGCAACAGGCCGAGGTTCGTGATGATCTCGCCGGTCGTGCGGTCGATGTTGTTGAATTCGATTTCCAACTTGTCCGCTGGAAGCGGCGTGTTCGGGTTTGCGCTTTGAAAGCCCGTGAAATCGTATGACAAAGAATAGCGGGTTGGTGCAGCCATGAACGGATCGCCCTTGTGAAAATATCCACCGTGGCGAAAGGTGACATGATCTGCCTACCCCAAACTTACATCAACCGTCCCAATGGGGCAAGCACGAAATTCAGGCGAAGTCCGCGACATAGCCCTGCGTGATTTTCGGGTTTTCAAAGCCGGATATGCGCTGGACCCCGAAAAAATTGCAAACCGCGTTGATCGCATCATGGGTATTTCGGATGCCAGTGTGCGTGTGACCGACGAAAAAGTCGCAGTCGCCAGCCATCTCGCGGTAGTGGATCGGCTTGTGATCTGAAAAACGGACTTTGAAGCTGCGGGACCAGTCGCCTTCCTTCCTGACCGTTATGTATTTTGATTTTGTTTGCCGCGCCTCGTACAATTCGGCGGCAAAACCCAGGCGCAGCAGTTCCTCGCAAAAATAAATCCATTTGGATTTCGGGTATCCGGCTGCAACCAGTCCTTCAGCGCGGCCTTTCAAGTAATCCAGCGTGATCCGTTTGTTTGTAGCTTTGCGATTTTTCTTCGACATAGCGATTTTCCATTTGAGGGTTAAGAATTCGATATGCGATGATCTCTCCTGGCTCATCAACACATCCCCAATTATATTCGCCAGCCGGTTCGTCATCCCAGACTTCCCCGTCGAGCATCATTACCGCGATAGCCGTGTGATCCGGCAACGGTCCTTCAAACCGGCCTTCGTTTTCCTGAGCATACCATTCGATCCATCGCGTCATGGGAGTGAGATTATCAAAGATGTTGGGAATGATCAACAGTGATTTTGAAATTTTCAGATTTTTTAAATTTTAAAATGAACGCTTTTTTGCAAATTTTGTCGGAGCGGGGGGCGCACGTCCGCAGGTCCAGCCGCAGCCCCCCCCGTAGGGGCGTATTGCCATATTCTGCTGCATTATGACCATTATTTGAGGGGGTAGGGTCGGACTGCCCTATACAGGCACTATAAGCCCTTGATTATTCAAGCATATCGTCAAGGCTTGGCACTGGCTCAAGGTCTATAACCCCCGTGTCAATGGGTTTCGCCCTCAAGATCGCCTCTTTCTGCAAAGCCTTGAGACGTTCCGCAAGCTGGTTTTGCGTCATGTTAGACGGTTCTAGGTCGTCGCGGTGCAGTTCGTCCATTTCTCGCGCTATATCCGCAAGGATTTTAGAGGCTTTTAACTGTGTTGCAGCCGTTGCCACGGGATCGAAAGCGATTCGGCTGATATTGTGCAGGGCGACGAGCGCAAGCCCCCGCGCCTGATTTCTATAGAGTTCTAAACACCTTGCGGAAAAATCCCCGTCACCCAAAATCATTAAAACCTGATTTAACTCTATTCCTAAATCTTTAGAAATATTATTAGGGTTTTCACCGTGAATGAGTTTTTCGGCTATTTGCGCCCGTGTTGCCTGTGTGATTAGTGCTTTCATACCCTGACTATACGCATGGAACCCCGTCATGGCAAGCCTCTTGAAAAGAATTTGAAAATAGGTGTTGACTTTGTTGGGCGTTCCCTTCATATTGTTTATATGGATGTCGGGGATTAACCCGCAACATGATGAAACGAAAGGGATTTAAACATGGAACTGATCATACAGATCAAAACAAACTACGGTAAAGAGGCCATTTATCCGGCTTGCGACAAGTCAAAGACATTCGCAAAACTGATAGGGGCTAAAACCCTGACCCGCGAAAACATCGAATTGATTAAATCGCTGGGTTACTCATTCACGGTGCAACAGGTGCAGCTATGATTAAAAACATCATCCTTTGCATTATCGCCGCCGCTTTCATCCTGTCCGCGTTCTATATCGGGATGAGCTGCGAACTTTGCCGCCGTGATCTGTCCCCTGCTGACTATCATTCTATGAAATTAGATTGTAAGTCATGGATTTACCGTTAAAACCCCGACATAAGGAAGCCAAAACATGACAACCCCAGCCAAAAAACAAACCGTTATATTAAACCGCCTCTATGAATTCCCGCAAGAAACCAGAACGCGGGAAGGTGTCGAGGTGACTTTTCCCCCTTATACCGTGATGCAGATCATGGAACCGCAGAAAGCAAAATCAGACGATTGGCACGAAACGGCCCAAAAGTTCATTTTCACGATCAAGGGAAAAACCTTTGAATATTATACAGGCATCGGACACCGTGAATGTGCGGTTTCATGGTCAAGGGAGCGCGACGAATACAAACGCTTGAAACATGCAAACCTGACCGATCACGGCTTAAAAGAATTCATCAAATTGAGCCGCGCCACTATGCCAAGCCTGGACGATCTTTTTTACAGTCTGGTCATGGATAGCAGTGCAGCCGATCAAACCTTTTCCGATTGGTGCAGTGATTTCGGTTATGATACGGACAGCCGGAAAGCCCTGCAAACTTATGAAGCCTGTCAAGAAAGCGCGGTAAAATTGCGCGACCTGACAACTGCAACGCTCGACCAGTTGCGCGAATATTTCCAAAACTACTAAGGAGCCAAAACCATGAAATTCCAGACACAAGAAGTTATAGACCGTTGCGACTTAGGGATAAAAAACGTCCCGATCCGCTTTTTCATTTACGATGAAACGGAAGACGGCGAAACCGATATATTCGAGACAAACGAAGCCGGATTTTTAGAGGCTGAGGGAGAAATCGAATATGAAAGACACACCGTTTTTCAAAACGGATGCAGTCAAATTTGCTTAACTAAAAACCCCTACGGAAAAGGATAACCAGACCATGACCCTATTAGAAATATATGATCAACTCGCAAACGGAAACCGCGCCGCCTTTGTAAATGCCGCGAATGAATACGGCCTTTCTAATTTCTTGATGGATGCAATCGAGGAATGTAAAGACGGCGTTTTATCTTTTGATGAACTGGTCAAAATGAAAGACACGATCAAAGCCGTGAAAGGTTATGACGGGATGCAAGCCCATTCCGAACTGCACCGGATCAAAGACCTTTCCGCGTTCAACGTGTCCGGCTATGTTGAAAAAATCACCGTCAATCAAAACTTGACGCGATATTATTTCAACGATCATTCACGCCTTGACATTTACCCGCGCCGATCCGAAGGCGTGGCATTCGATAAAGGCCAAAGGATCGCAACTAAAACCCTCAAGATCAACAAATAGGTGCAACCATGAAAAAAGAAAAACAGAAAATCGTTTTTAGATATTGGCAAAAAGAGGTCATCGCCCTATTGCCAGCCTTACCCGCCAATTTCGGGAACATCGTTATTTATGCACATATCGGACAGCATAGCGAGGCCGATTCGTGGATCACCCGCGCCGGACGACTGGCAACACCGGAAGAATACGCGCCACTGTTGAAAGAACTCACCCGCATTTATAACGATTGTGATCTGATCATTCAAAAACGGGTGCAACATGCTGACCTGTTGAAAGGCTGGAAAAGATGAAATATATAATCTGGTTTTTGTGCCTTGGCTGGCATGTGTTTTTAATTTCCGTCTTTATCCCCTGAACTCATCCCCGCGCAAGCGGGGATTTTTTTAGGTCATCATATCGCGGAACCATTTAGGCAAGCGCGGACTGTCTAAATATATTTGCCGCCCTTGCTCTATATCCTCCCTGAAAACTTTCACCGTGAAAGGCTTTGACGTTCGCCTGTATATAAATTCCTGTTGAACCTGATAAGCCGCCCTTAACTTGTCCGGCTTTAATGCCCGTTCAAGGTGTCCCGATCTGACAAGGCCATATAGAACTTGATTTAAATTCTGGGGCATCTCACAAGGCCGCAAGCCCTCCCTTTCCTGCAATCGTTTATAGATGCCGCCATGTGTAAACCATAGCCCCGCTTTTTCCGTCCCGAACGGATGCAGCGCGGAAACCACTTTTTCCGGCCACGCCCTGCGGCCTTTAGTAATTCCGTCCCGTTCGTCACTCCCTGTTTTCTGGTTTTGTTTTTTGTTTTTAATTTCATTCATCTTTTCAAATTCTCCAATTACGCACCTGACCAACTGGTGAACTTTGACCTGAGAGGACATGGGACATGCTTATAAGCATTTGTCCCTTATGTCCCTCGCCTTGGTTTGGCCTGTTTTCGTGATGTCCCTCCGATGTCCCTCGTGTCCCTTCAATTACCTAACCTCTTGATATACAACAATACATGAAGGGACATTATCCAATCACGGTGATTGCAAAATTTTCATTCACCGTGGTAGAATTTATGTAGGGAATTCCCCATCAAATGTCCCTTCAAACCCCGACATGCCTTCGCGTTCCATTAGCTTTTCTCTGTCCCTCGAATACGCCTTTAAAATGCCGGATGTCGGGGTTGCCATCACCGCGAGAGCGTTCAAATCCAGTTTGCCGTTGCTCTGCACAAGTACGCCGATCCGATCTTTTAAATCACGGTGAATGAGTGCCTTCAGATAACGCTCGGTCACTTTGAAACCGGCCTTCAGCTTTTCAGGGTTTTGGATGGACTTGTAAATCTCGTCGGCGCGTTGCACGGCAATCTCACCAGGTTCCAGCACTTCGTCTGGGACGATGGCTGAGAATTCGCTGTCGTTTTCCAGCACCACATGGCAGGTGTCGATCATGTCCCCATCATCATCCTTGCCTAACTCGACGACCATGAGGCCGAATTTAATGGTGAGGTCGCTTTCGCCTTCGCGTTGTTTGCGCGTTCTGATCTGGCGATAGTACCGCTCACCCTTCTTTTCACTCATAACTTCGATTTCCGTGTCCGTGGCTGCGCGGAGCGATGAGTGACCACGCGCACCTGCTGCCTGATCCTTGCCGCTATGGTGGACGATTAAAACGCCCGTGTCGGCATGACGCTGGATGTATTTCATATTGCTGATATACAATCCCATGTCCTCGGAACTGTTTTCATTGCCGCCCTCGAATGTCGTCGCCAGCGTATCGACCACAACAAGGCCGATTTTAACGCCTGTGGTGCGTTCTAACTTGTGGATGGCATCGACGAGAGCCTTCGCATCATCCTTGGCCTTGGCGAAGTTCGGCGCGGCATCCAGCACATAAAACGGAATGTCATTGACCGCGAGGCGTTGACGCAGTGCCTTACCGCGCTTGCCGAAAGATTTTCCAGCCTCGGCGCAGATGTAAACGACACCAATGGGCTTCTTTGCCTTATATTTAAATTCACCCCAATCACGTCCCAGGGCGATGTGTCCGGCGATGTCGGCAGCGACGAATGATTTACCCACGTTCGACTGACCATAGATCACCGTGATGGCGTTCTCATATAAAAAGTTTTTATAGATCGGTGCGCCTGAATATTTCCAGTCCATGTCCTTCAGCGGCATGAACTCGAATATGGCGACTTTCTTTTTTAAATCTTCCTCAAGCGGTTTTCCTGCGGCACGGGCTGCGAGGATCGGATTGACCTGCGCGTCGATCTTGGCGATGTAGCCTGGGTCCAGTCCCTCGAACGGATGATCAACGCGGTTATAGGTACGGATCAATTCGCGTTTCGTGAGGTCTTTGCCTTTGCCGTGCGTGTAGTGATAGAGGATATGCGCTGCTTCCTGAAGCGTGTAATTGTCCCACACCAGTTGCTGCGTCAGCGTGAAATCATATTCGGAGCGTGATGGTTTTTCGATCAGGCCATAGTATAGATCATGTGCCTTGCGATCCCTGTTCAGTGTGTCCTTCAACCGCGCCAGCAGGTCATCAGGCAGCGGTTTTTTAATTGCCTCCATGTCGAGAGCGACATCTTTGAAATCCGTCTCTGCCTCGGCCTTGAATGACGGCGTGATGAAATTGAATTCTTTATAGCGTGTGCCGGTCGGCGATGCGGCGTGAATAATCTTGGCGACCGTGCGGACCCTGCCTTTTTTCTTTGCGCTGGGTATGTTGACGGTGAACGGCACACGCATGATGCGGTCGATGTTCTGCACGAAGTCAGTGCCATATTGCTCGGCTAACCCGCGTGACAGGCTCTCGGCCTTGATGACGTTATCCTTGTTGGCATCCAGCGGCTGATCGAGCAGCCAGAACGCCTGGATACCGCCACCCGAATCGGTGATGTAGGTCGGTGGGTTCTTGCCTGTCTTCAGATCGACGGCGAATTTCGCAAGACGTTCCCTTTCTCTTTCCAGCGGTAAATCCTTTTTAGGATCGGCATCGAGCCACACCGCGTTGATCTTTTTAATGTGGTGCTTTGAAAGTTTGTCGTCCGGCGCATCCGGCTTCGGCTCATTCACGCTGTAATAGAGGTTGCGTGTGCCGTTGTTGCGCTCGATAAAAGCCAGCAGGTCAGGGCTGTCTATGGGACGGGTGATGCCAGTGATGGCTTCGCTGACCGGATCAATGGCAACGATATTGTGAAGGCCGGATCGGAAGTGTTTTAGAAAGCTGACTGCCTTTTTTGTATTGCCTGATTCGGTTGTTTCAGTCATAATTGGTCCTGATCTGGATATTAGGGTTTCCTTCGACGGAAGAACCGCTCTCACACGAGCGGTTCTTTTTTTATATTCTATGCAGTATTTTTAAGCAAGTGGAAATAACCAACACTTTTCTGTTGACAGGGGTTTTAAGTTTGGTATGTTGGGAGCGTCCAAACGATGAAAGTCATCAGCGGACGTTGATGGAAGGATGACCTAACATGTTCAAAGATAAGAAATCACACGACAGGGTTCGCCGTTGGAGAGCAGAGCGTGATGTCGGCGAGATGGAAAGCCGAATCGTCAAGAAACTTCATCTCGATTGCTGCGGTGATACCAAACATGAAACTGGCATCATGGCGGGGATGGTGTCTGACATGTTGGAAGATAAAGGCTATCGCTATGGATATAACGGCAAGCCTTGCGAACGCCGCGCATCCTCGAACATGCCTTACATTGTTGTTGATGTCACCAACGGTTTTTATTGGGGCAGCAAAGGTGCGGACACAGCAGTCAACTGGACGAAGATGACGCAGTACATTTTTGAAAAGCTGTACGAAAAACTGCCTGACATCGACGCGATCCAAACCAAAGCACGGAAGAATGACGGCGCGATTGATCGGCACATGCGCCAGCCGTCGAAGGACGGTCGGAAGATGGAACGCTTTTGGATCACCGGTACAGGCCGTCCCATGCCAATCAGCGCGATGAAGGATGATCACCTGCACAACACAATTTTAATGGTCGATAGGACCATCGCTGAAGGCTCTCGCAGCATCGGCGGCAACGAAGATTTAGCAAACCTGCTAGATGAATTAGAGGACGAGCGTATCCATCGTGGATTGCATCTGCCTCTGATACCACTGATCTCACTCGAATACAGAAAAGGAACCCACCATGACAAATACTGATGACACGATCAAATCGACTGCGTTGGCTCTCAACACCCAGGAAGCCGTTGAACAAATCCAGAAGGAAGTGATGGACGAATTTATCACGTCCGACCGCGAAGTTTATAAGGCCGGTCTGCGCTCCCTGCTCATCCAGCAACAAAAACTGGAACAGCAAAAAGCCCAGATCGACGCGGAGATCACACACCTCCATGCTGCGCGTGATGCGTTGACGGAAGCGTTCAAGGTCGGTGCGCTGCATAGCGTGTCGGATGCCCGTGGCGTTGTCCGCAAAGTCAGAAAAGAACTCGAAAAAGATTTCGCTTCTGGTATGACCAACATCGACGACGATTTCTCGTAAGAGGCCGTGATGTTCAGACGCAAAACGCTTGACGAAATTCTCGGCGGGTTTCAAGACCTCAAAGTCGAACTGCTCGATCATGTTACTCATCACAGTAACGAGATCGGCAGGAAGCGCGAGGAAGTAGCCCTGCTGAAAAACCAGATCGACCAACATGATGTTAGCGTTAATCGCGCTAACCGTGTGATCGAAAATATCAACAACCTTGTCGGAGAAACACCATGAAAGACGTAAACTACGAAAACAAGCTGAGGGCGCAAGTCGAAGCTGACAATACCATTCGTGCCAGCTTAAAACGCAAAATGTTGGCGGCTGGTCCTGACCAATTCGTCGAGGCAGATTTTGCCGAGATGATCTGGTTGTCGAACCGTGAAAACATGAACGGTCTTATCCAGGAAATCGAAGCTGAAAAATCTCAGCGCGACAAACAGGAAGTCGGCGGCATGTTGTACGGTGCTAACAGGGCAGGTGAAGCCGGTCTTGCTGCGATGGCTGGCTGCAACACCGCTAAAGAGCCTGATCATGCCACACACCTGTTGAAACAGGTCGATGCAGCAAGACCGTCTTTCGAGGAAGTCGTTGCTCCGTTGATGAAGTACCTGGCTGATCATTACCATCCGCACGTCACTGTTATCGTGACATCGACGACTGCGGAGATGGTCGAAGGTCTGAAATCGTTCAACACTAACGAGTTCATCAAGGATTAAATTTTGCATGAACGCGATGTTATTGAGCGAATACTAAAAAGGATACGGCACGATGGGGAATGCTGGGTTGTCAGCGGCTGGTCGGACGGTAAAGGATACCGGAATGTCAGCATCGACGGCAAAACACACAAAGTCCATCGTGTCATGTTCGAGTGGTTTTGGAGACGGAAGTTACGGCGCGATGTGCAGGTCGATCATAAATGCTGCAACCGGTCGTGCTGTAACCCTCTCCATCTCCAAACGATGAAGAATAAAAAGAATTCCAGATTACGAACCAAGAGGAAAACCAAAATGCAAGCCGCACCTAAACACGAAATTCGCAAAGCCGACCTGTCGATCCCGTACCAGGATAACAACTGCAAATGGGTCGTTGAAGAAACGCTGTATCCTGAGAGCCGTGGCTACATCGCGCACTCGTTTGACACTGAAATCGACGCCAATAAATTTATCGAAGGGGCAAAATAATGGTTAGCTATCTCGCCCTGATGTCCGGTCAGGATCACGAAGAAAACCGGAAACAAAATGAACGTGTCGGCGCATGGTGTCTCTTTATGCTGAACCAGAATGCCAAGTCGGTACGCGGTCACATCAAACGGCAGCGGAGGATCAAGCGATGAAAGTTTTTAAATATTCTCTGCACCTGACGGAGCGGCAGACAATCGAGATGCCAGCGAATGCAAACATCCTGCATGTCAAAGAGCAGAACGGCAACCTCTGCATCTGGGCTGAAGTCGATACGCACGATACCAACGGTAGCCGGACGTTTCGCATTGTCGGCACTGGTCACGATGTACCGTCATGCCGCGCAAAATATATCGGAACCTGCTTCATGGGATCATTCGTGTGGCACATTTATGAGGAAATATAAAATGGCAACAGTAATCTGCGACCTTGATGGTACACTCGCCGACATCACGCACCGGCTGCACTTCATCGAAAACGGTAACAAGGATTGGGACGGTTTTTATCGCGCCTGTCCTGACGATTTGCCGAAACCTGCGATCATCGAACTCATCGCAATGTGCGACGATGCCGGTCATCAGATCATCATCTCATCCGGTCGCAGTGAAGATGTTCGCGCTGAAACCGAGGCATGGCTGGAAAAGCATGGTGTGGTTTACACCGCGCTCGTGATGCGGCCTAACGCATGTTTCGTCCCAGACCAGGCGTTGAAAAAAGCGTGGCTGGATCAGGGATTGCTCGGCAATAAAGAGGACATTCTGTTCGTTGTCGAAGACCGCGACCGCATGGTGAAGATGTGGCGCGATCAGGGGCTGACATGCTTGCAGGTCGAGCAGTGGGTCGAGGAAGGCGAGGTGTCTTTCCCTCTGAAGAAAATCGAACAAGCGCAGAAGATGGCGAAATTCATCACCGCGACTGGTCAGGATCAACGGTTCAATGAATGGAGCGCGAGACAATGAAAACCGGAGCAGATTACATCGAAGAATTCAGCAGCTATTGCGACACGCCGGTCGGCAAAAAGGCGAAGAAATTCGACGAGCAGAACCCGAAGGTCTGGGATTTGTTCTTGAAATATGCGCGTGAGATTTCGCTGAAGGGTCGAAAGCGGTATTCCATCACGATGCTGGTCGAGCGCATCCGCTGGCATAGCCTGGTCGAAACCACGGACGACACGTTCAAGATCAGCAACAGCTATCGTGCCTATTATGCGCGGAAGCTGATGGCGCACTATGACGAATTTCGTGGACTTTTTGAAACAGCGGAGCCGAGACAATGAAATTATATCGTCTCAAAAATAAGCAGACCGGCAAATTCCTCGCGGCCTGTTCTCAGTATCGCAAGCCCCAATGGACGGCGACCGGCGTGTTTTTCAGGAAGATCGACACAATCAGGAAACATGCTGAGGCGATTTGCTGTGACTTCGGTGTAAAGCAGGAGCATCATGCACATGGTTTCACCTGGCGTTTTTTTGTGAAGTCGCGCCATCCTGAACGTATGAAAGACCTGATCGTGGTGATCAACGATGTCACGCTGAACGGTGAGGAAGAAATTGCTGCAACCAAAATCTTTAAAAAAGGGAAAAAGAAATGAGCAAGCCACCGTCAATGAGTACCTACTATCCGACCGAGATCGAACTGAAGGTGCTGAAGCATAAAATTTACCTGCTCACCTATAATCAGCACGAGCGCGGTCACAAAAAGATTTTGACGAAGGCGGCTTGCATCCGATTCGCCAACGATATGAACGTCAACAAAGACATCCGCGACTGCATTATCCGTGCATTCGAGGAAGGGGTGGTGGAATGAGATACCGCCTGATCGTTCAATATTTTAGCTTCATGTCCATGACCGTTGATCCGCGTCCTGAATATGAGCGCGTGTATCGCTGGAAATGGCTGGCGCGGCTTAACGAATTTTTGATCAACACTGCGCCGCGTGGATGCCTCGGCATGTTCACCGCGCACGTTGTCGAGGAAGGTAAAAAATAATGCTCTGCATCATCGCCGTCAACCGGCAGCACTTTGAACACATCTGTCATTTATACAGGATCGAAAAGGACCAGGTCATCTATATCGACCGTCCTGACAAACTTCGTGGTCTGCGCCCCGAAAGTATTGTTATTTTCGGTGAAGAATGGTGGCGCGGAAAATCAACTCAGCAAATTGACGAAATCGAACAGATCGTAAAAATGCACAACGAAAGAAGGAAGCCTAAAAATGTCACTCCCACAAACCCAAGAACCACAGCCTGAAGCCCCTGTTGAAACGCAAGCTGCACCTGCGCCGGAACCGACAAAAGATTTTCGTCTCGTTCCGAACCTGGATGTCACGAAAGAGGCGGCGAACGTCCTCACGCAATCATGTCACAACCGCGCATATAACGCTGGCTGGTGGCACGACCTGCAAACAGGCCAGCCGCTACAGCGCAATGTCGCGGAACTGCTCTGCCTCATCCACAGCGAAATCAGCGAGGGTCTTGAAGGCCACCGCAAAAACCTGATGGACGACAAACTGCCACACCGCCCGATGCTCGAAGTTGAACTCGCAGACGCTGCGATCCGCATCTTCGACATGGCTGGCGGCTTGAACCTGGATGTCGCCGGTGCGATTGCCGAGAAAATGGCCTATAACGCGCAGCGTGAAGATCACAAGATCGCGGCACGTCAGGGCGAAAACGGAAAGAAAATATAATGGCGCGGCGGTGGACGGAACACATGGTCGAGAAGCTATGCGATTATCGGGATCAAGGCATGACAGAAGCCAAGATCGCGGATCGCCTGAGCCTCATTTTTATGCGCCCGTTCACCGCCGAATCCGTCAACAGAAAAGTACGCGATTTAAAAAATTCAGGGTATATTGAAAAAAACAAACACAGCGGCAGATTTAAAAATCCGCTGGGGGAACCACGAAAAGGGGAAAACCATGAGAAGACCACAAAGACAAAGAAGCCACGAAAGCAACTGCGATGACATCCGCGTTCGTGGGACGGTTCATCAGATAGAGGATAAATATAGAACGATGGCGCGGGAAACCGACGACAGAGTTCAAGCAGAAAATTTCATGCAACACGCGGAACACTACAACCGAATCGGAGCAGAACAATGGCACTCAAATCCAAATTAAAGTCTGGTCAGATAAATTATGAAAGTCTCACGGATCGTGGTGCGTTTTCCTGCATCGTCATCCGTGATGGCGTTTTTCACAATTTGTCTGAAGAACAGCGGCTCGATCTCATAAAAATCCTGCAATCACAAGCACCAAACGCGAAACCAGATGTTGACTTAGAAGACATGTTCTAATATGTTGGGAATAGAAGTCACAATTCCCAACAGGGGAAAGTAAAAAATGAAGATACCTACACACGACGAATTTATCGACTACGTCAAGGGACACCTGGAAAAGACCGGTGAGAAACCGTCTTCTTTTGGACGGCGCGTTCTTGGTGATAGCGGTGCGATCACACGCCTGATCGAAGGCACTGATCCTCGCCTCTCGACGATGCAAAAAGTTGATAAAGCTGTTAAGGACAAAAAATAATGCTGCTTGCGCTCGACCTCGGAACAAAGACCGGTTGGGCGACCAACTCTAACGCTGGCATCAACAGCGGAATGCAGGAATTTAAAAACGACCGCTTCTCTGGTGGCGGTATGCGTTTTCTGAAATTTGAAAAATGGCTGATGGGTTTGCCGAAGCCGTCCCAGGTGGTATTCGAGGAAGTTCGCAGACACGCAGCAACTGATGCCGCGCATGTGTACGGCGGCTTGATGGGGATCGTGACGAAGTGGTGCGAGGCTGAAGGTATTCCGTATCAAGGCGTTCCGGTCGGCACAATCAAAAAATTCTGGACAGGCAAAGGTAACGGCAACAAAGAAGCCATGATAAAAGCCGGTCATGCAAAAGGTTTTAAAAATATCGACGACGATAATGAGATGGATGCGATTGCCCTCTTGCATTACTGGATGAGTGAGGCTATAACCAACAAGCCGGATGCAAATCTGGCAGACATGATGACCTGATTAAAAACCTAATATGAAAGACCTGCGATGCTGCAACAGCATGAACCTAATTTATTCCCATACCAGTTAGAGGGCGCAAAGTTCCTCGCGGCGCGTAAAAACGCCGGACTGTTTGATGGTATGCGGATGGGAAAAACCCGCCAGTTTTTGAAGGCCGCACGTTTGATCGGTGCGGAAACCATCGCGGTCGTTGCGAAGGCATCCGGCGTTTACGTCTGGGAAAAAGAAGCGCGTGAATGGGGCTTCGATCCGGTGATCTTAAAAGCTGGCGACAAGCCGCAATGGAAGAAATTCAACATCCTCTCGTATAACGGTTTGATCAGCGATCTGCATGAACAGTTGATGGCGATGTGCTATGACCTGCTCGGCGGCGACGAGGCCGATGCCTTCAAATCGCTCGACGCGGCGCGGACGCAAAAGTTTTATGGTTTCAGGCCGGATAAACATAATAAAAATATTATCATCCACCAGGATGACATCGGCCTTTGCATCAACGCTGACCGCGTTTGGGTGATGACTGGAACGCCTGTGTTGAATGACCCCTCCGAACTGTACCCGATGTTCCGCACCCTATTCAGGGACGCTATAATCAACGATAAAGACCGCGTGATGTCGTTCAACGAATTTTGCGGTCGCTTTTGTAAGTATGGAAAAAGCAACGGTTTCGGCAGAAAAATCGTCGGCGGCAAAAACCTGAACAAGCTGCGCGATCTGCTGCGCGGTCGAACTCTGCAACGCACAAAAGAGGAAGTCTGGGAGGAATGGAAAGAACCGATTATCGACCTGCTCCCTGTACCTGGAAACGTGACCGGCATACCGAGCGAGGAAATGGACCTCGTGCGAAATGCCCTGCTTTCGACGGACATCGTTTCGGCTCTGCGCGAGATCGCGCCACATGTGATGACGCTACGCCGCCTGACAGGGCTGGCAAAGGTCGCCGGTGTCGTTGACTGGATCGACGATAATATCGACGGCTGCGGCAAGATCATCGTGTTCGCGCACCACAAAGAAGTCATCACCGCGCTGAAGGCGAAGATGAAGCACAAATACACCGAAATTATCGGCGGCATGTCACCTGAACAAAAACGCGATGCTTATACCGCGTTTCAGGAAGACCCAAAGATCAAAATATTTATCGGGCAGAACCAGGCAGCGCGTGATTCGATCCCGCTGTATGCTGCATCGACCACCATTTCCATCGAACCTGATTGGGTTCCTGGAAACAACGATCAAATGCTTGATCGGATGACCCACTTCTCAAAAAAAGAGCCGTGCGTTGGCTACTACGCCACACTCATCGGCTCGATTGATGAGGATATTCAGAAGGCCAATATTCGGAAGCGAGAGATCAACACCGAACTTGGATTTAAATAAACCCAACCCTTGAAAGGAAACTACCATGCCTATCCAAATCGTTATCACTGGTGATCACTCGACAGACGTGATCGCTGAAATCCAAACCCTCGCAACCGCGCTGGGTGTTGCACCAAAAAACGTAGCTGGCGCGACGAATACGCCAGTCGCATCGACGACCTCTGCTCCATCCAACCCTGCACCGGCATCAACATCGACCGCAGCCCCTGCGACTGGTGGAAAAACGCTGGATCGCAAAGCCCAGGATGAAGCCGTAAAAGAGATGATCGCTGCTGGCGCGAAAGATGCCCGTTTCGACCAACTCACAAAAGGCCGTCAGCAGGAAATCGACAAAGCACTCGCCAAACCCGCTGAAACCACAACCGCAGCGGCTAACAGTGATGCCGATCTCGACGACATGTTCGGCGACGACAGCGCACCGGCAGCGACGACAGTGACCCGTGAACAGGTTTCTGCGCTGATGGCGAAAATCGGCAAGGACAAAGATGGCAATCCCATCCAGCCTCGCCTCCTGAAAATCCGCGAAATTCTGGTCGATAACATTCCTGAAGGCCAGGAAATCAAGGTGAAAAGTTTGCCTGAAGACAAGCTGGCAACGGTTTACGCTCTGATCGAAAAAGTCGGAGAGTAAGATGGCATCCGTTGATATTGATTATGATCGTATCGACGAGGACAAGGAAACCAAACACGCGATATATGTCGTTATTCAAGATGATGTGATGGACACAATCGCTGTTTGGCTTCCGAAGTCCGAAATCGAAGTTGATGAAAAAAATAAGGTCATCACCATGCCTGAGTGGTTGGCAACAGAGAAGGAATTAACATGAAATACCGTAAAAAACCTATCGAGATCGAAGCGTTCAAATATAACTACAATGCAAACTGCGACACCGTTGCATATCCACAGTGGTTTATGAAAGCGGTATTACTTGGTGCGATCTCTGAAAATGATGATGGCACAGTGTCGATCCTGACGCTCGAAGGCAAGATGGTCATCACCGATGGCGACTACATCATCCAAGGCGTGAAGGGTGAAATTTACCCATGCAAGCCTGACATTTTTGAAGCCTCCTATGACGAGGTGACAGAATGAGCAGTCACAGTTTAAACAGCCCGTCATCGTTCTCACGGCGTATTGGTTGCCCTGGCAGCGCGAACATGGAACGCGACCTCCCGAATGAATCGTCGATCTATGCCGACGAAGGAACAGCGGCGCACCAGCTTGGTGAAGACTGCCTTCGCAAAGGCGACCGGCCTGAAGATTATCGCGGCGAAATCATCGTCGTTGAAAAAGAGGGTCCGCGCCGTGAATTCGAGGTGAACGCCGATATGATCGAAGCCGTCAACGTCATGGTTGACCACTGCACCCCCTTGTTGGGACGGCACATGATCGAGCATAAATTTGCTCTCCCGTTCCTTGGTCCTGATGAAAAAGGTACGTCCGATTTTACCGCGCTTCACAAAAAAATTCTCCATGTCGTCGATTATAAACACGGCAAGGGTGAGACGGTCGAGGCGATTGATAACGTCCAAGGGCTTTGCTATGGCCTCGGTGCAGCGAAGGAATTCCAGCATGATGACTGGCACACGCTTCGCATCACAATCGTCCAGCCACGCGCCTATCACGATGACGGACCTGTCCGGTCATGGGATGTGCCGCGTGATGAATTGTTCGATTACATGCTCAATTTTGCGGCTGCTGCGAAGGCCACAGAAGACCCGAATGCACCCTTGCAGGTCGGTAAATGGTGTCGCTTCTGCAAAGCCAAAGTCGGCTGTCCAGCGCAGCTTAAAAACGCGCAGGAAGCGATGGAGATGGACTTCATGGAGCCAACTTCAAAACCCGTCCCAATTAGCCTTCTGACGGACGCGCAAATCCTCGATTTGGTTTTCAACAAAATTAAAATCATCGAGCAGTGGTGTTCATCGCTGAAAGATTACGCGCAGAAAAAAGCTGAAGCCGGTGATCCGATCCCAGGGTCGAAATTGGTGGCGACACGCGCAGCGCGGGTGTGGAAGGATAAAGATCAGGCCGAAAAAGCATTGGTCGGCACATACGGCGATCAAATTTATGAGAAAGAATTTATCTCCGCACCGAAGATGGAAAAAGTCATCGGTAAAAAAGCATTCAAGGAACTGGAATTTCTGGTCACGAAAGTATCGACCGGCGTAACTCTGGTCCCTGAATCAGACCCCCGCGAATCAGCGCGAGGGACTGTCGAAAGCGATTTCGCTTCATAACCCACGAAAGGAAACTCACAATGGACTTTGGTAAAGCATTAGATGAACTGAAAGCGGGAAATAAAATAGCCCGTGAAGGTTGGAACGGTAAAGGCATGTTTCTTTATTATGTTCCTGCAAACAGCTATCCAGCGCAAACCGATATTGCGAAAGCGTATTGGGCTGATAAGCAACCTCCACAAGCGGAAAATTCCGCATCGGCTATTTTGGTTCCGTATGGCGCGTATATTGCCATGAAGACGGCGCAGGAAAATGTCGTTCCTTGGCTTGCTTCACAAACAGACGTATTAGCTGATGATTGGCAGGTGGTATGATGGTTGACAATCAACACCAGAAGATCAAAGGCTATCGAGATTTATCAGAGCAAGAAATTGCGCTGATGAACGAGGGCAAGGAACTGTCCGTAAAGGTCGGTGAATACCTCGAAAAACTGGAACGCGCTGAATTCGCTAAAACCGAAGATCAGGTTCCAGACAAGCGATGGTTGGCGATTGGCAAAACGCATCTGCAACAGGGCTTCATGGCCGTGATCAGGTCGATTGCCAAACCGACAACTTTCTAACTGAACTGTAAAACTCCTAACATGAAAAGGAACTGCTAAAATGACTGAACCAGTAAAAACCGACAAGAGCGATACTTCCAAATGCCACATCGCGGCATCGGGAAATATCATCACTCCCAAAGGGCGTATTTCATACGCTCAATATCTTCTGGAACCCCAGGAACGCACATACGAAGACAGCGGCAAAACGGCTAAAGTTTACAGCCTGAACCTGCTGATCCCGCCTGGTGCAGACCTGATGGAACTGAAGAAAAAAATGGGGAAAATCGCACTTGAAAAATGCGATGGCGACAAAAATCGTGCGAAGAATTTCGTCGAAAAACGCTTCCTCGATCCCAACAATCTTCCGCAGGGTGGCAAGCCAGCCGGTGAAGAATTCGAGGGTTGGGTGCTGATCCGCGCAACGTCATCCTACAAGCCGAAATTTGCTTATCCGAACGGTAAGGAAATTCCTGCTGAGGCAATCGAGAATGAACTTTATTCCGGTCGCTGGGGACGTGCAACGATCAACCCGTACTGGACGAGCAATAAGAAGAACCCAGGCGTTTGCCTTGGTCTTCAAAACATCCACCTGCTCGATCACGCTGAAAATCTCGGCACGGCGCAAGCCTCTGCTGAAGACGAATTCGGCGATGGCAGCGAAGATGAAGCCGGTAGCACGGTTTCTAACGAAGCTGTCGATGATATGTTCAGCTAAGTAAAGCTGAGGGAGTGCTTTAACTGGCACTCCCTCTCTTTCTTCAACCCGAAAAAGGAAATTCAAATGTCTGACATCAACAACATAAAAGTGCCGCTTATCGAGCCGCACATCGACCAAAAAATGATCGTCTCTTTCATCAAAAATGAAAAAGGCAATGACTGCATCACGATCAACTTCGAGCCTGAAATTCCCGAAGTTCGCACACCGGCGCAAGCCGCTGCGGTGAATGTCGCCAACCACATCATCAGGTCATACGGCCTGAACCAAGAAACACCCGCAGATTTGGAGGCTCCCGATGGCATCGAAAAATCAGGAGACTAAAATCGGCGATAACGGTGGACCACCGCTTGACGAGGCTGTCGCCGGTGGCAGTTCGGGATCACGCCTGAAATCTTTCCTTGAACGCATCGAGCGGCTTGAGGAAGAAAAAAAGGCTCTCGGCGACGACATCAAAGACATCTATGCGGAAGCGAAAGGTGTCGGGTTCGACACGAAGATCATCAGAAAGCAAATTAAACGCCGGAAGATGACTGCGGAAAAACGCCAGGAGGAAGACGATCTGCTCGACACTTACGAACACGCCGTCAGCAACCTCAATGATATGATGGAGTGATCATGGAAAACAGAAACCCCAAAGAAGGCTTCGGCAACAACAAGGTCGCAATGTCCTGCGTTCCGATGCCCGTGCTGAACGAACTCGCGCTTGCCATGATGGAAGGCGCGATCAAATA
>Ga0172380_10001517_pt1 | contig 39656 bp, 57 predicted proteins | sample Leawe162metaG_FD_119747 | JGI IMG/M metagenome (GOLD analysis project Ga0172380, IMG submission 119747) | Leachate microbial communities from a municipal landfill in Southern Ontario, Canada - Leachate well 162 metaG | ecosystem: Engineered > Solid waste > Landfill > Unclassified | place...
ATATAACCGCAGAATAACTCAAACTAGGTTACGCAGAGCGGTTATGTTGAATATAAGTTAGTTAATTAAGAGAGGTGGTTATGGACGGCAAATTAATTGAAAGTTTTTTAAATCTCGGGGCAGCTGGGCTTTTAGGATTAGTATTTTTGGTGGTGTTTCGGGGTATTCAAAAGCAGGTGGATCGCATTTTAGAAGCGCACAATGAGGAAAGATGCGATTGGCAGGAAAGCTCCAAAGATATGCACGCAAATGCTCGCTCGGCCATTAAGGACAATACAAATGCCCTACATGCGGTTGAAAAAGCCGTATCGCATTTTTCTAACATTTTAGACGATGTTGATTGTGCAAAATACAAACATAACCAGAAATTTAGACATTAAGATGCAAAGATTATCGGCTAAATTTTTTAGCGATGCGGAATTGAGGTGCAAATGTTGCGGCCTGCTTATTCTTGATCCTGTATTCGATAAAGAATTATTGCGCCTTCGCGTGAGATTTGACCAGCCTATACACCCAAGTTCTTGCTGTCGCTGCAAAAAGCATAATGCAGAGGTTATCGGGAAACCTCGCAGCTTTCACATAGGAGATAAACCGGCTTGGAAAAAGTTAATAGGCACGGCGGCTATTGATGTTAAATACACAAGCATCTTTTGCCGCAACAAACTCGCACGCACCGCATGGGAAATGGGCTGGCGAGTTGGATTGCATAAAAAATTTCTACATTTGGACTGCGCCCACATTATCGGGATTCTCCCGCAATCTATTTTCAGATACGAGCAGACCGTAACTGAGCAGGAATTGGAGAAGTTTAAATCAATAATAATAGGAGATTAGTATGAATAAGATAATTGAATTTCTGAAATACCCGTCAACTTGGAAAGGTCTAGTGACGATTCTAACGTTGGTTGGAGTTAATATAGCCCCAGACCAGGCCGAGGCCATTACAACTGCTGGCGTGGCTCTTGTGGCCGCAATTTGGACATTCTTTTCCGACACTGATATTAAGGCAGTTAAGAAATAATGTGGGTAGCTAAATTAATAACCATTCTTGCGGCTTTGGCCGAGCTTATTACAAGCTTTAAAAAGGCTGAGGCTCGCAAGGAAATTCTCGAAGAACAAAAAGCCGAGGCAAAGGAGATAATCGCCCATGCGGATAATATACGCGCTAACTCTGATAAGCTTTCTGACGACTTGCTCATTGCCCCAGAAAAAAGAACAACCTTCAATGTGCTTGATCTTTCTCCCGATATTCGCGGAGGATCAAGCGGAGGCAGCAGCGCTGCCATTGACGATAAAAAACCAGATCAAAGCTCATAATAAAATCTGGCAAGATACGTGCCTTTAACCCAAATAGGAACTTTTTATGCTATCACTAATATTATACGTTTTTGCTTTGGTTTTATTTATCCTGGCTGCGTGGCCTGTGCCTGCTAAATTCGGTCTAGGGTGGGCGGGCATGGCTTGCCTTACCGCAGCGGCTATATTCGATAAACACCCCATCTTCTCTTGAGGTTTTTGCGCTAAAGCTTGCTGATGATGGATTTGAAATCGTGAGTTTCGCAAAAATCAACAAAGGTATCTTTGTTGTACAATACTTTTGTGTCGTCGAAATCAATATAAACCGGCACATCATAATAAAGATGGATTAGCTTTAAAGAAAGCAGCGCGGCGGATTTGTTGGCTTCCAAGGACTGGCGGCAAACATTTCCGTCAACCAGCTCGGTTTGCTCTAAAAGACTTTCCAAGCTGCCAAATTGCTTGATAAGGCGCGCAGCAGTTTTCTGGCCGATCTTCGGAACGCCCGGTATATTGTCCGCCACATCGCCGGTTAGCGCCAAAACCTCGGCTAGCTTGGAGGGTATAACGCCAAACTTTTCTTTTACTTCCATCGGGCCGTAAACTTTATCATGCATAGTATCGTACATGGTGACGTTTTCAGTGACGAGCTGCATAAGGTCTTTGTCGGCGGAAACAATCACAACGGTGTGGCCGGCATCCTCGGCGCGCTTGGTCAAAGTGGCGATAATATCGTCGGCTTCATATCCGCCCACGTCCACATTGAGAAACCCGAGTGCTCGGCTGGCCTGACGTGCCAAGGCATATTGCGGCATAAGTTCCTCGCTCCGCTTTCTATTCGCCTTGTATTGGGGGTAAATTTGCTTCCTGAGCGTGGGTTGGGCATTATCGTAGGCAACGACAGCCAAATCGGGTTTTCGCTCTCGTAGGAGCTTTAAAAGCATTTTCGTGTAAATGTAAACTGCCCCGATTGGGATGCCTTGGGGATTTGTGAAAGGCGGCGCTATATGAAAAGCGCGGTATAAAAAGGAATAACCGTCAATTAGATATAAGGTTTTCATGAAATTGTCTCCTAGGAACGACTTTAGTTTGGTAGGCCGGTGGGTCGATTCCTAAAACCTTGCAGACTTTTTCTAATAAAGCTAGTTGATTATTCAAAGACTTATCCCAAGCGCCGCGATTAATGCCACTAAATCCATCCCTGCCACGGTGATGATTGGCGCAGAGCGGGAGGCCGAACATATGGCCTAGCCTCCCGCGTGCGTCGGTGATGTGGTGGTATTCGGAATTGAACCCGAAGTTAGTTATTGCAGAACGTAGCAAAGTGGTCATATACCAAGCTGGATAGCAGATAACGCACGGCATGGTTTTCACTATGCCGATATGGCGCTTTTCTGCTGCGGTAGCTGGTACGCGTTTTGACATTATTTGGCCACGCGCTTTTTGTTAATGTGGCTAACTTTGCTATCATCTTCGTCAAATAACGAAGGTTGCATGCCCAGCGCTGCGGCGTACAAATTAATCAAAGTTGCCTGTTCTTCGCGCTCGGCTTCGTCTAATTTGCGTAATGAAATAATTTTCCGCATAATTCTTGTATCAAAGCCATTGCCGTGAGCCTCGGCAAAAACTTCTTTGATATCGGTTTTGGTGCTGATAACTTCTTCGTTAAGGCGCTCAATCCGCTCAATGTACTGACGTAATTGATCTCCGGCGATGCCGCCCACTGTGGTTGTTTGGTTCTTTTTCATAAAGTCCTTTTTGGTTGAGGTTAGTTAGAATGGCTGAATAAAATAGCCCATAAGTCAGTGCTTGGCGAGACGATTTGCAGGGTTAGTAAAACTGAAATAATTAGCATAGCAACTGCAATCACAAAGCCGTAAGCGTAGAATTTGAAATCTTTCATATCAATCCTTTTTATAAGTTAAACTAGGGTCGCGGTAGAATTTAGCGCGCAGCTCCATCTGACGGGCAAAGCCGCTAGTTTCGCCGGAGTTATCCTTCCGTTGGCGAGCAATAAGCCTGGCTCGTGCGCGGCATGGGAAGTTAAGAATTTCTGCCATAAAACCTCTGTGTTAAAGTTTGAAAAATATAGCTGGTGGCACGCCCAAAGCCTTGCTGATATCGGCCAATCGCCCCACAGATATGCGGTTTATACCGCGCTCGTATTTCTGCAATTGCTGGTACGTAACATTGAGCTGTTTGGCTAAAACTTCTTGGCTGACGTTTTTAAGAAAGCGAATCTTTTTAACCATATAGCCCGCGTATATGTCGGCTGGGTGTGATTTTTTATCTTCCGACATAAATCTCCTTTCCTTCGGGTTTTTTCGGCATGGCGATGAATCCTGACCGTTCTAAAACTGCATCATCGTCATTGAAAATAAATTGCTTATTATCTGCATATTGACGTGATGGGATTTTTGAGTAAGTATAAGAGCCATCGGCGTTAATCGCATGTTTTTTGATTAGTTTAACTAAGTCTTGGTTTTGTTCTTCGCCCATTGCTGGCAGGCAGGCGGCGAAGGTCAAAGCTAAAAATATAAAAATCAGTTTCATAATGACCCCGCTGGTTTTGTGAGCATGTTGAAATAGTGGTCGTTGGTTTTTCTCCAAGCGCCGGATTTGATATCTTCGATATGCTTATCAGGATCAACGCCAGCGCTAACGGCATTAGCGCGCTCGAAAGCTTCCAGGTCGGCAACTTCCTTTTTATCAAACCACGGCTGCTTTACGGGCTTGCCCAGTAGAGGGAATTGCTGCAAGTGCATGAAGCCATCTAAGAACTCATCGAGCGCTGGTAGGGCTGTTTGGATTTGACCTAAAGGCAAGTCGCAATGCAGCACCCGGCCATCAATCAAACGAGTTAATGTTGTTGTCCATATCGCAGGCCAGTTGCGGTCTTTGACGATGTTAATTATATATTTGTCGGTAGTTATTTGCATAAATCCTCTATTTGGTTACAAGAGCAATCTAACAGGATTCGACAGGAAAGTAAAGGGAAAAAACGGATAAAGATGGATAGGGCGGGTAAGTTAATGTAATTGCTCAGGTTTATTTTTGGGTATCTTAAAATAATTTTTATATTCAAAATCGCTATATATGCCCTCAGCATTGGCCAACCATTCAAGGGTAGCTTCGTCGATCTTTTCGTTTGGCTCTGGGATTTGCATGCCATTGAAATTTGTGGCGGCGTAATTGCGTGTGAGTGTCATGCGATGTTCCCACTCCATAGTATCAAGGTCGGTGCTGCTCAAGACTTTGCGGAATTCCATGCCGTTAATGAGCGTGATATCAACGTAATCATGCCAAACATACTCTTTGATCCATTCGTGGATTTCGTCCTTGGTCATGAAAACATCTTGTTGCTGAAAATATCTTTGGTAATATTCCAGCGGCACGCACCAATAATAAGCGTTCTGGGCATTGGTGCGCGGTCGGCGGTAGTGTTCGATAGTGATTTTAGCTTTCTTGCCCTCAAGCTTACAAAAGGCATCAACGATGGCCTCGCCGTATCCGGTTCGGCCCTCGCTGATTTCCTTTGTTATGATAGTGATTTTGTTTTTGTTCATGTTCTGGCTGCTAAGTTTTCACCATCGAATTGTTGCTTTTTAAGTTTAATATCGCGTATAACATCTGATATATATTGCGGATCATCATCCACTAGTTTTTGAATGGTTTTTTCGTGCAAATTATAAAACGCGGTTAACTCTATTTGATTGGTGACTTTTTTTAAGGCTTCCGAAACGATTTCTTTGGCTTCGCGGCGCACATTAGCGCTAGGAAAGTTAGACTGTGTATCGGCTTTCGGTCGATCTTCCTCAACTTCATTTTCGCCGGTAATACCAAACATAGCGCAAAAGCTGTTTTTCTTTGCGTTGTAAATAGCTAGACCGCGATCCTCCGGGGTTTCCTTTTCGTAGGAAACTGTCAGTGGGTCGCTTTCCAGCCATTGGCCGCTAGAATGGATTAGGCGCGTGCTGACGCTAACCTTTTTGCTGGCGGCATCAATTGATAGGTTTTGTAAAAAGCCTAGCTGGTTGTCGAGATTTGGCTTTTTAACACACTGAAAGAATCGGCTAAGCGGAGCGGTTTTATATTTACTGTCCTCAGATTCGATATTCTTTTTAGGGTTTTTGTAGCGGCCTTGAGCGGCGCAGAACGCCTTTGCCAAGTCCATTTGAGCGTCAGATTGTTGCATATTATAGTCCTTTAATAATTGTTGGTGTTGTTAAGATGGCCGGAAACTTCGGCATAAACATTTGAAGCAGGCCATAACTTGTTGATTTCTTGGGCGACATCTTCAATTGGTTTGTCAATTGTAAAATTGTAACCCTCGGTGAGTAGGAGGGTAATATCGCCCGCATGGATCTTTAATGTAATTATTTTATGAGGGTTTAGCCAAGTGCCAAAAATATTAATAAGCATGTGGTTTGTCCTCCAATTCATTACGGAGCGTGAATTTGCTTTCAACCTTTAGAAGCGGGTTAAAAGATTTCATCACGTCGTCCATCTCCCGGTTAATGGCTTCAAATATAAGGTCAAGCTCGCCGGGTAGATATTCGTAAGCAGCTTTGTTGGATAGTTTACTCAAAGATCGTAAATATTTTATTACCTTGTTGGTACGATATTCGGCTAGGCGGCAAAATTTATCGGATTTGCTTTCTTCCGAAAGCTGGGAGATTTTGCCTTTTTGTGATATAGACATAAGTTTTCCTTTGTTAGTTAAAAATATAAGGTCTTTTGCTTGATAGAAGCGTTGAAGCATATTACCTCACTGTTGCGGTTGATTCTTCAAAGATACGAGCGCCGGCCAATTCCCGGTTGCCCGCGGCGACATAAGCATTAAGCGCTTTTGCCATTAGCTCAAGGCTCAGGAAGGGGCGGAGCTTTTCGAGATCAAGAGCATTGATATCGGTGATTGTACCCACCCAGCGCGTCCGCAAGCCAGCTAGCGACGATGAGCCGCGAGTTGATGACAGGGCGGCAGGTTTGGCCTGCGATGCAGTTTCGAGCTTTTGGGCTTGCTGCATGCTGCTTTCTGCTTTAACAAAGTTATTATCAGCCTGTTTGGTCATGCCGACATCTTCCATGGCCACGGCGGTTTGAAGCTGAGTTTCGGATAACTTGCGTTTTTCCTCCGCTTCGGCAGCTAACCGGCGACGTTCTTGAGCAGCTTTTTCGTGCAGATAAGTTGTAATAACCCCATTGACCGAGCGCTTTGTTTTATCTAAACTATCGGTTACAATCTTAAAAAAGCCATCAACCGCGCGGCCACCAGCTAAGAAAGGTTCTTTCTCGGCGGTGCGCGCAGATTCAATTTTGTTAATCGAGGCTGTGATATCTTTGACGAGATCGGAAAAAACCCCACAAGTTTCATCATCAGTTATAGGTTTTAGATCGTCCTTAGCCTTTTGAACTAATTGGCGCGCATCATCTAAAATAGGTTGGTGGCGAGCCTTCAAATCAATTTTCAGCGCCTCCATTGGCTCTGGCGGGTTATTATGCCCAATTGCTGCTACATTCATAAAATCTCCTTTTTTGTTGTTGACACATAGGAAAATATAGGATAAAAAAGGGAATGTCAACTAAAAGAAGGGATAAAAATAATGACACAGGAAAATACAAGCCCGGAGCCTGAGGAATATAACTTTGCCCAGGCTCTTGTGAAGTTGGAGGTTTCCGAATCTACGTTACGGAAAATGGTTAGGCTCAAAGAAATTGGTTTTCGCAGGAAGCGCGGTAAGGATTTATTCTTTACGCCTGATGATATACGTGATTGGAAAAAGCGTGGACGCGTTGAGCCTGCTATTACCCAAGCCTTACCGGCTCAAGCTTAGCGATGGGGGTTATGGCAACCGCACTCAAACATTTAATGGCTGCTGGATTAACCGGCGACGAGCTTGTTTCTGCAATTGCTGAAATAGAAGATTCTCAGCTTACGTCCGTAACGCAGTTACAGTTTGATAATAGGTCGCCAGCTGCAATACGGATGGCTAGATATAGAGATCGTCAGCGTAACCTAAGCGTAACTAAGCGTAACGAAAGCGTAACAAGCGTAACGAATGTTACAAAAAGTGATGCTCCGTTACAGGGCGGGCAAGCCATTCCTTGTCCTGGTAATATAATCGTAACCGGTGACGTAACGCGTGACGCTTCCCCCTCCGATGGTTTTAATAGTTTCCCAGACCCTTCCTTAGATTTCTTAACCTCCCCTAAAGAAAACCCCCTAAAGGGGTCAAAAGAAAGTCCCCAAGCTGAAAAACCTGAAAAGGAAGAAAAGCTAAGGCGGCGAGGTACTAGGCTGGCGGAAGATTTGGAATTGCCGGCGGAGTGGCAGGAGTGGGCCGCGCAGAGTTATCCGCGGCTTCTGAGGGGTGAGATCTTTGAAATCTTTGCCATTTTTAAAGATTACTGGATCAGTAAGGCAGGCAAGGACGCAACAAAAGTCGATTGGCTCGCAACTTGGAGAAATTGGCTAAGACGAGATAAAGGCAACCCAGTAGGAACGAAATATGACACAAAATCAAAACCAAGAACGGACAGACCAAATGGAAATTACACACCCGGACAGCATAACTACCTCGCCGATAATCGAGGGTTCAGAACCGTTGTCACTGACCCTAACCGACCGGACGGTGATGGAGAATTGTAGCAAGCATGGCGAGTATGAATCTGAGCAACTTTACAGCCACGGCAAGCTGATGCTGGCGAAATCATGCAAAAAATGCCAGGAAGAAGCCGAGGAGCAAAGCGCTATCCAAGCCGAGCAAAAGAAACTCGCCCGCCAAAAACAAGATAAAAAGCAAAGATTTGAAAGTCGTATGAGATTGGCAAATATTCCCGATCGGTTTAATAGCATTGGTTTTGATGAATATAAGGTTTCAAATTTTGGTCAGAAAAAGAATTTGGCCGAGTGCAAGAAATATGCCGCTGAATTTGCGCCTGGTGTTAATCTTATTCTTTGCGGCGAAACCGGCACGGGCAAGACTCATTTAGCTGTGGCAATAGTTAAAGCGGTTATAGCTGAGGATAATTCAGCCATGTATACCAGGGCATCAGCCATGCTTCGAGAGGTGAAATCGACCTACAGTTCTTCGTCTAATTCGACCGAAGATGATATCATAAAAAAATACTCATCACCTGATCTTTTGGTTATTGATGAGATCGGCGTTCAATACGGTTCAGAGGCAGAAAAAAACATTATATTCGAGATACTTAATGAAAGGTACGAGAGAGTTAGATCAACAATAATTGTCTCGAATTTAGCAATTGAGGGAATAGAGCAATTTATCGGCTCTAGGCTGGTAGACAGGTTGCGCGAAGGCGGTGGTTCGATTGTAATATTTAATTGGGGGAGTGCAAGAAAATGAGAAAGCGATATAGCATTGAAATTTATTCCATTGAGCAACGGGATAACGGTTTTTTAAAGCCTACAACAAAAAAGCGGGTTAAAACCTTGGAGCATTTTACTCAAAGGCAGATTAACGAATTGGCCTATAAGTTAGTTCAGATGGACGTTGATGCAATTGATTTAATTAAAATGGAGGTCGTCCGCAAATGAACGAGCAAATTAGACTACGCGAAGAAATAGAGCGCAGGGAGGCGGAGACTAAAGAATACCTTGTAACTCACAAGGTTAAGCCGACCACAAAAAGCAGGCTGGTCGATAATATGATTAACCGTATTGACTCTGCGAGGTCAAAATGAAGGATTCTGTGCGCACGGGGGGTTATGATTTGTAAATTGGTGGTTCTAGTAATGCTAATAATCGCTGTGCTGATATTGGCCGGATTCCTATTACATGGGAGCGATGACGAGCATGTCTAAACCAGATCACACCTCCCTAACCTGGCCAGCCGTGTTCATCGGATTAGCAACATTCCCAGAATATATCCTTTTGGGCTGGATACTTAGCAACAGCATTAAGTATGGGGTCAAACAACTAACTACACCAACCCCAGCTATTACAGCGCCGGTTGAAGCGCCAAAGCCAATTAAAAAGGAGATGTCGTCATGAGCGATTTTGCCCCAGATTCAACTGCCAATCGGCTATTTTGGTTTTTGTTAGGTTTTTGCGTCGCAGCGATTGTCGGGATGGTTTTATGAAAACAATATCAGAAATCCTTGAATTGGATAAAAAGCGTACTCAGGGTGATTGGCATAATCTTTGCGCCCCCGACATGATTGAAATAATCAAATCCCAGCAAGCGGAGATTGAGCGATTAAGCAATGTCAAATCTTTGCTCGATTACCTTGATACCAAACTACCAATACCAGAGGAGGGCGAGCGAGATAAGATTGAAGAATGGCAGGCTGCGTATGCGTTTTTATTTAAGCAGATGAATAATTTAATGGCTGATTTAATTGCCGCCAAACAAGCACTAACCCCCAACAGCAACACTACAGGAGAATAAATTATGGAACCGACATGGATAACAGATGGCATCGGCGTTAAATGGATAACTGACAAAGATGGTAACAAATGCTCAGTTATATATTTCGGCAGTGAAGATGCGGCGGAGAGGGCACTAAGGAGCTTAAAGAACTGTAAAAATTGTATTAATTGCAGCTCTTGCAGCTCTTGCCGCGATTGCCGCGATTGCAGCGATTGCAGCGATTGCAGCTCTTGCAGCTCTTGCAGCGATTGCAGCTATTGCAGCTCTTGCAGCTCTTGCAGCGATTGCAGCGATTGCCGCGATTGCAGCGATTGCCGCTATTGCAGCTCTTGCAGCTCTTGCCGCTATTGCAGCGATTGCAGCGATTGCAGCGATTGCAGCTCTTGCAGCTCTTGCAGCTCTTGCAGCGATTGCCGCGATTGCAGCTCTTGCCGCTATTGCAGCGATTGCAGCGATTGCAGCTCTTGCAGCTCTTGCAGCGATTGCCGCGATTGCAGCTCTTGCCGCTATTGCAGCGATTGCAGCGATTGCAGCTCTTGCACCTCTAAAGAAAAAGAAACAGGTGATTTTAAGCTACCAGCCATACCGAAAATTGAAAACATACATCAACAAGTTTTGGCCGCAGTTTCTCAGCCGAATGCTTTGGATATGTCAACATGGCATACTTGCGAAACAACCCATTGCCGGGCCGGCTGGGTTGTCCACATGGCGGGCAAAGTAGGCGAGGAACTGGAGAAATTCTACGACACTCCGTTAGCGGCTCTGAAAATCTACCGTGAGAACTCATCAATAAAAGTAGGAATGAATGAATTTTTTAAAAATAACGAAGAAGCTATGGCCGATATAAAGCGAGCAGCCGCAGCGGAAGCATTACAGCAAGGATGTATATGACAAAGAATGAACCGTTTCCGGCGCATCTAGAATTCTCTAAAGAGTACGGACAAAGGCGACAAACCGTTACTGAAATGGTTATCTCTATATCAAATGCTGGCAGGCTGGTTAGTGAATTCAAGCACCTCCAACAAGCCGCGAGTTATATGGCGGAGGCTTTGGGGTTTTATAAAAAAATAGACAACTATATGGCCGATCTAATTCCTTATCAGGAAGGTGATAAAACAGCTAGGGGTTTTGATTTCAAGCATACCCTAGTTCATAATGATGGTGGTGAAATAGCGCGCCAAGCACTTGCGGAATGGCAAGGAAATCATGAACCAAAACCCACAACCAATAACGAATAGAGGAGAAGTGATATGAAGAAAATAATAACCGAAAAGGAATTTTATATTGTTGCAGGATTATATCATTTGGCTCAGGAGCATATAAAACAAGCAAACAAATATGAAGCTGCGCTCGGTGAGCTTCTTAGTGCCGAGTCAGATTATGGCAGTGGCTATGATTTAGGCCATATGGGTGACGGCATTTATTCTGATTATACGCTTAAGGATGCCATGAAACGAGATGGAATTACTGTGAAAAAAGGTAAAAAAAATGGCAATACTTAATTACACCACTAAGGTCAACGCAGAGCGCACCGCCGCCGAAATCCAAAAGTTACTGGTAAGGCACAAAGCTATGGCGGTGCTTAATGAGTACGAGAATGGCATTATAACTCATATATCGTTTAGGGTACAAACTCACCATGGGGTTGTTTCAGTGCGGCTCCCTGCGCACGTAGATGGTGTTTATAAGCTGCTACAACGCGAGAGCATTAGAAAGGAATATAAGACAAAGGAACGCGCTACATGGGTTGCATGGCGGATTCTAAAAGATTGGATTGAGGCGCAGATGGCATTAGTTGAGGTAGAGATGGCATCGCTAGAACAAATATTTTTGCCGTATATCCAAACCAATACCGGAGAAACTGTGTATGACAAATTCTTAACGGGCGGCTTCAAAGCCCTTACCGACCAAGGTAAGCCACATGAATAACGACATCAAACAGTTGCTACCTTGTTGTGGCGGGAAGGTAAGTGTTCAAAGTGAGGCCGGTTGGCGGGGCGAAATGATGTTTTATGTCTGGTGCGAAGAGTGTGAGCTAAAGCTCGGATGGGAAAGAGATCCGGCCATAGCTATAAAACTTTGGAACACCCGCAACGCCCTGGCTAAACAGCAAGACCATATTGTTGAGCCTAACAAAATGGTTGGCGATGGGTGGCGGGATAAGCACGAGCGCGGGGAAATCTTATTATCCGCTTTCCGATATTGCCTCGGTCGCAGAACTTACGTCACCTCAGACTGCGTAGAGTGGCTAACTAAATACTGGGATGATGTTTATTGGTGGCATGAGCAGATTCACCGAGATATTAAACGGGCGATTGAGCAAAATATAGCTGGGGATGATTGCGATATCGCCGTGTGGAAAAACATACTTGAGTTACCAATCGCAACCAAAACAGACAAGGAATAACCATGCCGGAAACTGATTTATTGAAAGCACTCGACCGATCAATAGCAAAAGCTAATTGGAGCGATTTAGCTAGTTGCTCGCAAGAAGATGTGTATGAGCTGGGCTTTAAAGATGCGTGGCAATCCCGCCCCCCAGAGCAAAGCACCCGCGCAGGGGATGGGTTGCTTGAAAATATATTGCCCCCAGCCCCCGATAGACTGGATTTGATTAAACAATATAGGGTAAAATGGGGATGCAGCTTATTACAGGCTAAACAATCTATTGATAACTTTCTGGCTGAATCAACCCCGCCAGTAAATAGCGATGTGGGGGAGCTGGCGGGTTTGCCAGAGGTATTTTATGCAGAACCGGCAATGGCATGGCATCCATTATCTGTTGAGTGTGAAAACCAATATGGGGGATTCAAACATTTTACTACATCGGAAATTAATGAAGCCCTTTTCAAGCACAATAATAACAAAAATGGAGAATAAGATGAAAGGTAACCCATTCGACCCGTGGAATAATCCGATGTACAAAGGCGACCCGTTCGCTCCTTGGAACGGGATGGATCACGATAGCCCATTTAAATGCTGGAATGATCCTTTCAGCCGGGGCGATGAAGAAGATAAAGTTCAGGAATACTGCCAAGAACACAATATTGATTGGCGTAGATAGCACAATAACGGAGAAGAAAATGTTTGATACAGTATTTGTAAAAACGGACGGACGCGCTTGGATGAACCTATACATTCCACATGTTGGTAAGGTCAACCATGAATTTCAATTACCACCAGAGTTTCATAAGGCTTTGCTTGATTATTGCTACGCTCAAGCTGACCTGAAAGTGGCTGATATCCAAGCCAATATGACAGCAAAGCACAATAATAACGGAGGAGAATAACCAGATGCCTAAGCGTATACAGCGACAAAGAACTAAGGGCTGGAAGATGCCGTCTAATACGATTTATGTAGGAAGGCCTGCATTTTTCGGCAATGAGTTTGTCCAGGAAGATAAATGGAAAGAGGGGCTTGTTGCGGTTCCTACGGCTGAAGACGCAGTTAATTATTACAAAATGATGTGTGATGAAGGCGGCGAAGATTGCTTATTTGTAGCCACTATAAAAATGAAACTAAAAGGAAAAAACTTAGCATGTTGGTGTGCCCTAGATCAGCCATGCCATGCAGATGTTTTATTAGAGATTGCCAATCCCAAACCCATCGAGGCTGTAAATGAATGATGAAGTAGAAGCCCGCCCACTAGAGAGTGGGTATCCGAAAATGAAAATAGAAAAGAATCCCTATGGCGATATTTCATTCGTTACTGAGGACGGAGAAATCCGCATAGCTAATATGTGCCATAGTGGGTTTGGTGTAACTTCAGACGATAGGGATTGGGCTGATTTTATAGTCACAGTTTATAATGCCGCTTTAGCTTGCAAGGATGGTAGTAAATGAACGACAATAAAAACCCATCTCACCCATACGACACGCCGCTAAACCCAATAAGCATAGTAACCGGCGTTTACAAGGGCCGTGTTATGGTTGATTTTGGCCGCTTTGCGGTGCATTGGATCGGCCTTTCAATCGAAGAAGCAAGAGATTTAGCTGACGCGCTTATGCGTCAAGCTGAAGCGGCGGAGGGATTTTCCCAATGCCATTAACTACCAACGAAGGAAACTTTTATGATTAACGAAAAACAACTTGAAGAAAAAATAGCTGCATCGCCAGCGGCGCGCGTAACGAAAGAGCAAATAGAAAGCCGGATTGTGGATCATTCGAGCCATGTTCCGCCAACAACTCCAACAGTTACAATCGTTACGATTAAGCTGGATAACGGCTACTCAGTGCGGGGCGAAAGCGCTTGCGTAAATCCGGAAAACTTCGATGCGGAGATTGGTTATAAAATTGCATATGATAATGCTTTCAAGCAATTGTGGGCTTTGTTTGGTTTTATGCTCGCCGAAGATCAATTCCGTAATAAATTGGAAATGCAAGAAGCTGGCAAACAAAGCGCAGCTTAGTACGTTTACAATCAACTCTAAAAAAGGTATAATAAATCATGCTTACTATAGGATCAAAAGTAAAATATATCCGCGCTAAGGGCGCTGAAATTGTCGAGGGCGAAGGGTATTTAAAGGGGCTGGGGCTTGACCCGGAAAACCGAGATGTCGCGCTCATACGCGAAATAGAGGGAGAAGGCAAAAGCTTTAATTGTCCAGCTAAGTGCGTTAATCCAACCGACGAGTTTAAGGCCGAATATACCAAGATGGTTAAATCGGTTATGGAGCTGGCCGAGGAAGGCAATAAGCGCAGCAAGGCGATCGTAGAAGAATATAACGGCCAAATTGTAGAGCTGCACAATAGTCTGCTTGGGAAACCTCACGTATTTGAATCATCTGAGCCGATGATTTCGGATGGCGGGGAAGCGGGAGAAGTTGGAGAGGCGGCGTAACAAAAAGCGGCGGGGCGTAAAAACCCTGCCGCTTACAACCAAAGTTTTAGAAAATGGACGGAATTCAACATATTGGAAATATACCGCCGCCGCCGGCAAGGCCGCTATATTTGACGGCTGAGTCCTTTGGGCAGGCGCTCAGGAGGTTGCCGAGGGGCTGGAGAGGGCTTTTTATGCGGACATATCATTCGTAGAGCACATGCGACTTTTGGTGGCAATGCACCCCGAGAAGCAGCAAATCTGGTACATAAACGGCGAATGGGTAGAGGTGAAGAATGAATTACGCGGGCAAAACTAAATTCTATGAAACTTTAGACGAGGCTTTGGCAGTTAAGGCTAAGTGGACGTCTTTGCGCCGGTTTACAATTGGTGGCCATGATTATTTTACTATCACAAATGATCTTAACAAAGAGGAATATGCTAATCTGCAAGAAGACATTTTGCAAAAAATTCTAAGCTTAGTAGGAGCCAATAAATCCAGTGGCTAAAAAGCTAACGATCAAAAGAGAGAAGTTCTGCCAGGAATACTCAATTAACGGCGGCAACGCGACCGAGGCATATCGTCAAGCATTTGGTGTCGGCAAAAAAAAAGACAGCACATTATGGAAGCGCGCCAGCGAGTTATTAAATAGGGGGGAGGTGCAGGGTAGGATAAAACAGATACAACAGGAAAACAACGCCAAATATAGGATAACAGTGGAATCAATGACCGGGAAGATTCTGCGGGCTATGCAGGACTACGAGCGGCCAGATGAAGACGACTTGACGAAAGTATCTAATCCTAGCGGCTTAGTTTACGCAGCTATGCAAGCGGCGAAATTAAACGGGCTGTTACAAAAAGACAGTAAGCCGCTGGTGGGCAGTGTAGTTAGAATGGATAAGTGTTTGGTGGACGGTAAGACCAACCCTTGGGGCGTTGGGGAAGCGCCGCCACAATGACGACTTTGGAAATACCGCGCTTATTGAATATCCCGCCTAAACTTCTCCCCATAGTAACGGATTTTAGTAAATACAAATTCTTTGTTATCGAGGGCGGGCGCGGCTCGGCTAAAACGCAATCAATTGCCAGGCTATTATTAACAATCGCGGATGACGTGAAAGTCCGCATCGTGTGTGGGCGGGAGGTGATGAATACCATTGAAGAGTCGGTGCATGCGGTTTTGGCCGATATTATCTCGCGGGAGAATTTGGCCTACAGAGTGCAGCAAAAGCGCATTGAGCATTTTTATACCGAATCAGAATTTAAGTTCAAAGGCTTCCGCGAGCAAGGCGCGGTCAATATCAAAGGCGTTGAGGGCGTTGACATTATCTGGATTGACGAGGCGCAGAGTGTAACCAAAAAGACTCTAGATATATTAATTCCGACAATCAGGAAAAACAACGCCAAGCTAATATTCACGATGAACCGGTATATGCGCGACGACGCCGTTATCGCTGAACTGGTCGGCAGGCCGGATTGCTTGCATATCAAGATCAATTACTTTGAAAACCCATACTGCCCGCTGACGCTGAAAGTCGAGGCTGAAATCATGCGGAATAAATCAGAGAGGGAGTACCGGCATATTTGGCTAGGTGAGCCGTTGGCAACCGCTGGCGATTATTTATTCAACTTCGACAAGCTGCACGATGCCTATGACATTCAGCCTTTTGGGGATTTGTTTACGCGCCAGCGCGTACTCGGAATTGATTTCGCTGCCCAGGGTAACGATCAATGCGTCGCCACGGTGCTTGACCGCATGAGCAATCAGCATTGGCGCGTGACGGAGCAAATCGCCTGGGATGAGCCGGACGCGATGATATCAGTGGGCAAAATTGTTAATATGATTGGCGCGCACAAACCAACAATAACAATTTTGGACGTCGGCGGCATGGGCCATGTGGTGCATAACCGATTAACGGAAGTGGGGATGAAAGTTCACCGCTTTGACGGCGCGAGCACGCAAGCGGTTGATACTACGCATTATGTCAACGCACGTGCGGAGGGATATTATTTACTGAAGGATTGGTTTGATAGCCGGTTTTTGATCTTGAATAAACAATATCCAGAAATCGTGCGGCAGGCGGAAAAGATACGCATGAAATTCAGAAGCGATGGCAGGCGGTTGATACAAAGCAAAGTCGATATGAAGAAAGAAGATCAGTTCTCACCGGACGATTTGGATAGTTTGATGATGTCAGTTTTCGGCGCTGTGAAATTTCTCGGCAAAAGCAATGTTGGTTATGATCCGACAGACACAACAGGCGTAAAGCGTATCAGTGGGCGAAAACGTAAGCGTTGATCTTTACGGAAAATTTATGTATCATTCTCTAAATGACATTCTCAATCCGCTTCACAACTGTTGACGAAATGCTGGGTGAAACCGCGACGCGCTTGCAGTTGCAACACCGCGAGGAATTGACGACCAATAAGGCTTTGATGAAGCTGGCGCCGGATGAAGCCAAATACAAAGTAATTGAAGCGGCGGGCAAATTATTGGCGTTGGTGGCCGAGTTGGACGGAGTTATTATCGGCTACTCTATCAATTTTATTGACTGCCACCCTCATTACAAAGATTTGATTATCAGCAATAACGATTTGCTCTATTTGGACAAAGCGCATCGCAGGTCGAATTATGGCAAGATATTGCGCGATGAAACTAAAAAGCGCGCCAAAGACAAAGGGGCTAAAATGCAAATGTGGCACGCAAAGCCAGGCTCGGCGTTCAAAATTATACTTGAGCGTGACGGGTGCAAAGTTCAAGACGTTATATATTCTGAGGAGTTATAAACATGGGTGGATCAGCGCTTTTAGGCATTGGTGGATTATTAGCAAGTAAGGTTTTGGCAAAAAAGCCGCCCAAAATAGACAAAGCTCCTGTGGTCAATACCGAGGCCGCTTCACGGAAGGCCAAGCTATCTCGTTCAGCGCTTATCGAAAACGAGGGCGGTATTAATGGCGTTGAGCTTTCGCCGGATCAGGTGCAGAGACGCGGCACTATTTTCGGGAATTAAAGTATAATGAAAAAAGACTTTAAAAACATATACAGCCTCTATACCCAGCTAAAGACCGTTCGTGAGCGCTATAAGGCGCGGCTTTGGAATGATATTTCTAAGTTTGTGGGCATAGCTGTTGACCCTGATTATCAGCAAGACACTCAGCCAAAAACGGATGACCTCGACGAGTTTGTTGATGATCCAACCAGCGCGATTTCAGTAAACCAAGCTGGCGATTATATGCTCGGCATTATGTGGGGCACAGGCGAGGACGTATTTAAAATCGTTCCTTCGCGCTATGTCACGGAATTGGTTGATAGCGAGCTTGTGCAAGAATGGTATGATTTCGCCAGCGATCAAACGCTTTACCATATGAACCACGCTGATTGCGGATACACTACCGCGCTGCGCCCCTACGCTTACGACCAGCAGGCTTACGGCACTTCCGGCATAGGAATCTTCCCAAATAAATCTTTCATCAACAGAGTGGCGGATAATGCGCTTATAGCCCGCAATTACGGTGTGGATAATATCTGCATCGCCTCGGGCAAGAACGGTGTTATTGATATAGTTTTCGCAACCTACAAGTGGAAAGTTAATCAAATCATTGCTGAATTCTGCATGACTGGCAATAGCGTGGATAATAAATTGGTAGCAAAATTGCCGCGTCCAATCCAGCAAGCCTGTAACAAAAACAACATCAACGAAGAATTTATCATCGTGTTTGGCTCAATGCCTCGTGATGACTATGATCCTAAACTGAAAGGTAAGCGCGGCACGCGTTATCGTGGCGTGTGGTTTATGGAAAAAGAATCCGCCGGCAGCTCAATTTTCTTTGAGGAAGATTTTGCTGAGCGTCCGATATCAATTGCGAGGGCAATCCTGGTGCGTGGCGAAGACTATGGCAGGTCGGGCGGCACAATGCTTTTGTCAACAATTCGCTCCGTAAATTACATGACCAGCTCGGCAATTCAAATCATTGAAAAGATGGCTAATCCATCATTGGGCTTATGGAGCAATGCGATATTTGGCGACAGCGTGCTTGATACCAGCGCGGAAGGTTTGACAATATTTAATCAATCGCTAATGGGCAATGCTCAAGCGCCTACATTCCCGTTATATGATGTTGGCGATCCATCGGCGCTAGTGGAATTCTTGATCCCATACCTGAACGAGAAAATCACCACTGCATTTAAGATTGATGCGCTTTTGGATTTTAGTTCGGCGAAAGAAATGTCGGCCACAGAAAGCCTGCAGCGTTACGCTATACGCGGCAAATCACTTTCGGGCATGTTGCTATTGCAAAAGAACGAAAGGCTCGTTCCTGACGCTCGCAGGGCGATTTCAATACTGTATAACATGAATGAGCTGGGCGTTAATCCCAATACCATGAAAGATGCGGCTAAAAAGCTGAAAGCCGCTGGTAGGCAAAACCGCGTTATACCTGACGCTGTTTTGAAAGTTATGGAATCTGGCAGGCCGTGGTATGAGCTGCGCTGGAATAATGAGCTTGAAAAGCTCGTGCGTACCGAGGCGGTGCAAAACTTAATTCAAATCCTTCAGGCCATCGGCGGCATTGCGGCGCTTTACCCGGATATCATCAACGCAGTAAATTGGTATAAGTTACTAAAAGACATTAACGATAACTTGGACGCAAATAACCAAATACTGATTTCCGAGGATGAGTTCAAAAAGATCGTAGCTGATATGGCCAAGCAGAAAATGGCCGCGATGGCGCTGCAAGCTGGACAAGCTAGTGCCGAAATTGATAAGAATTCATCACAAGCAAATAAAAACAATACGCAGGCCACAAATGGAAAATGATGTTAAGCACACTGTAGATAAGCTTTTGCGCCAATCTCAAAAGAAAGACGAGGCACTTGAAATCGCCAAGGAAAAGAAAAAAGAGTGGAGCGATATGATAAATCGGCTATTCGCTTCGCCTGACGGCAAGTTCTTCGGCCAGCAATTAGTTACATTGCTTGGTGTATTCGCCGCCGAGCCAGTAACAAACCCGCTACAGTTGGTAGAAGGTAAAACCCGCCGCGATGTATATTTAAAGCTTATACGACCTTATCTTGACAAAACCCTAAGAATGGAGATAGAAAACTAAAATGAATCCACAACCTCAAGAGGGCGGAGCCGGGCCAACTACCCCGACACCTTCAGTCCCAACACCAACTCCAACTCCAACTCCTACGCCGACACCGGCTCCAACACCAACGCCACCAGCAGATCCAGCTGAATCACCTCCGGCGGCTATTCCAACTCCTACCCCACCCGCTGCGCAACCAGGCGAATTTAAAGTGCCTGATGCCTATAAAGACAAGCCGTGGGTTTCAAAGGTTAAAACCGAAGAAGATTTATGGAAACAGCTTGAAAACGCTCAATCAGTGCTGGGTAAAAAAACTCTAGCTCCTGATTTTGAGAAAGCCACTCCCAAAGAAATCGAAGATTATTACGCCCAGATACGCCCGGCTGATAAAACGGCTTATAAGTTCGATGATGCTGGCGAAGCTGTTTTGCCGGGCACCAACGACGCTTATGCCGAAATGCTGCACAAGCACGGCTTGCCTGCTTATGTCGGTAATAACCTTATCAAAGATGTTCAGGCGCTTCATAAGCAGCAATTTGAAAAGATGTTTGATGAAGCTGATTTCAATGGCGAATTGGAGAAATCTTTCGGCAAGGAATACAAAACCGTTGCCGGCGAAATTGAGCCTTTCCTTCAATCAAATCTAAGCGAAGAAGATAGAAAAATCCTTGATGAGCAAACGCCAAATAAATACTTGGCTGTTATATATCGCTTGGCAAATAACTTGCAGAAGGCTTACGGCGTAAGTGAGGGCGGGGCTGCGGCTAACCCTCCGTCGCCAGGGATCGGCATTGATGTGGAAGCTCAGCGTAAAGAACTTAGGGGCAAAATTGCTGCTATGGACAAGCGCCCGCATGAGCACGGAGAGAAACAAAAGCTAATCGAAGAATTGAACGCAACCTATCAAACTAAAAGGTAATTTATGACTAAGGAAAATGGAAAAACTAAAGCTTGGAAAGTTACTATCTCCGGCTCTTACCGCAAAGATTTAAAAGGCGGCTATGTTGATTTTAGCAAGGTAACAGGCATTGTGCCGCTGGTTGACGAGGAAGTTTTAAACCAGCAAGTCCGCAAGCGTTACGCTGCAATGTGGCTTAGCAGTGAAGAGAATAGACGCAAATTCCCTGAGGGTGTTAAATCCATCCGCGAGGTGCACGTTGACAAAGCTGAGGTGGTCGAGGTCGATCAATTCTCATTCGTCGGCAAGGACATTATGGATTTGGATTATGAAGAATTGCAGGACTTGGCGGTTATGAAAGACCTCCGCAGCGTGCCTTTGTATAAAAAATCATCACTGCGTCGGACGCAAGATGTTGCCTATGCGGCTTATGCGTTAAATGTTTTGAAGCTGCAGGCAAAAAACAATACCAAAGAAGCGGAAAATGAGTGGAGACGATTAACCGATATTCGTTTTGACGGCTTCAATGCCAGCAAAAACCCGCCTATCATCATTGATGGCCAAGCTCATGTTGACACCACGCAGCGCATGACTAATGAGGAAATCATTGGCTATGAGCAAAAAAGCCCATCTGATCCAAAGCAAACTTTGACATTGCCGGAATTGAAAGAAATTGCGAAGATGAAAAATATCCCGCACGCACCAAACATTGGCTTTGAGGCGCTTTACGCTCGGATATTTTCTACAGCTGCTGCCTAATTCTAGCTCAGTGGGGAATTCCCAATTGCACGCCGAGCTTTGAATCAATTAAACCTCGCACCCACAGGCGGGGTTTTTTTGTCAGTTGCGTGATTTGAATTTTTATAGTATATTTACATCAAGGACACCTTCGTTTATGAAGCCCTTAGATGGCGACGCTAGCCTAAATAGCTAGAAAAACCCGTGTTAACGGATACTTTTTCGAGAAATCAAAAGTAACAAATTAACAAAGAGGGAATTATGTCATCCACAACTTATAACCCGAGCATTGACCAAGCTGCATTGCAGAATTTTCAGGACTCGTTTCACGAATTAGCTCAGCAAAATAAATCACAACTCGCTTCTTCTGGCGCTGTTGTATATATGTCATCAAAGGGCAAAACAAATAACTTTGCGCGCATTGGCCGTATTGAATTAAGCGAAGTCAACACACGTAATCCTGATAAGCAATTTGGCGATTACTCAGTTGATAACCGCCAATTCACTAAACGCCGGTTCACAAAAACAATTCAAATTGATGCTAAATATGACATCAACGAATTAATCAAAGATCCGACAAGCGATATCTTAAAGCAGTTAGGTAACGCGAAAGAGCGCGTTATTGACCGCATTATTGTAGCGGCTGCGGTTGGCTCGGTTTTGGTTGGTGGCCCTGATACAGCGCCCTCTACTATTTCTGCATCAACAGACGGCGTTATAACCGTGGATGCATCGGCTGGTTTGGTTTACGAAAAAATCACTGAAATTACCGAAAACTTCATCAATAACGATTTGCCATACTCAATGTTCAAGGGCACAACTCTTTGCATCACTGGTACGGAAAACACTGATTTGATGGCGGAAGTTGAATTCATCAATAACGATTATATCAACGGCAAGCCTGTTGAAGATGGCGTGATGATGAAAGCGGGAACTTACCAGGTAGTTTTGTTTGCTGGCTCTAAAACGGGCGGTATTCAGGTTATCAACCCGATCTTGCCTGAAGGTGTTACGCTTCGCTCTTGCGTGGCTTTGGCTCCTGAATCAATTGCAATGTCAATGGAATTGGCAAAGCTCGATGTCGAAAAGTCGGCTACTAAAGTCAACTCTTGGGATATCACGATTGATTTCTGGATCAATGCTATGAGAACTGAAGGCGTTCGCGTTCAGATCATCAGCACAACCATATAGGGGGCAACATGAGTTTTCCTAATGAACGGAGACTAGATACCCTCGAAAACCTGATATCCAACATGGTTGACGGTTATACGGTCAATGTCGGGGATAGCGGTCACGCGGGGATATTAAATATATTCCCGACAACTGCGGCGAAAGGTAAGTTGAAAGTAACGGTCACGGATCAAAGCACTAATACAACTGTCGATTTAGTTGTTGGCGCGATGGCGGCGGCTCGGACTATCACTCTTGCCGATCCGGGAGCGGCTGCTAGCCTTGTAACTTCGGTTGGTATCGGATCCACTCAAACTGTTAGGCAAAGTGCCGACGTTGTTAAAGACGACGGCGCTGCTGCTGGCGCTTTAACTGGGCTGGTGCATACGCTTCAAGTAGGAACGTATAAATATAAAGTAATGATTCAGTGTCTTTCAACGGCAAACGGAGGCGCAAAGATAACTTTTGCGCTAACGACGGCTGTATTGACCTCGATTCAGAACGTGGCCCGAGCCTTCACGGCTTCAGCGGTTGCGTGTGCGAGATCAACTACGGCTACTACCGGCGCTACTCTTTACGGCGCAACTGCGGCGATTACGCAGATTGAGCTTGAGGGTACTATGGTCGTTGGCACAGCGGGCACTATTCAGCTTCAGGGCGAACAAAACGCCTCTCATGCTGATGAGTCAACCTTCTATACCGGATCAACTTTTGAGATTTATCGCATCTCCTAACAATTAATTAAGGAATAATAATATGGCTACAGGTATCAGATCAAACGGGTTTACGGAATATCCAACAAATCCGGCTAACAGCGTGGGTAAAAAACTCCGCACTGTTTTCTACGAAAAAACAATTGCTACAGGCGCGGGAACTAATACCCTGCATATTTTAGCAGGCCCACTAACTTATGATTCAAAAATCGCTGCTGTTAGAGGCGCAACACCAGCGCTGACATCGGCGAATGATAACGATCTGGGTTTCTGGAAAAAAGAAGCTGACGGCACGTTTACGGCAATTGATGCGGACATTCTTTGGAATGGTGCGGATTTGTCATCAGCGTTAACTTACCGCGAGCTTCTCGGCACTCTGAATACATCGCTTGACCGTGATGATAATATCGGAACTCTTCTCGGCCTTACGCAAGAAAGCGAACCGGCTGGCGGTGTTTATCTGGGGCTTTATATCCAGACAGCAAGCACGGCTACGAGCGAAGTTTTGAAGCTCGAAATTGTTATCGAGGAAGCTACTACTAAGTAAACTAACACGGGGCGGGGCCAAAAACCCTGCCCCACTGTTCCAGAGGCGGCATGGCAATAAACAGTAAATCCGATATATGTAATCTTGCATTAGGTCATTTGGGTAATTACGGCACCGTTTCGGATATTGATACCCCTACCAATGACAAAGAAAGAACGTTCGCGCTGTGGTATGATATCACACGCCAAACAACACTTAAGTTGTTGATGCCTAATTTTTCCTTAGCTAGAAAAGCCACGAGCAAGGTTATTGGCCTTGATGACGTTGGCTCCGGTTACGAATTTGCTTATGAGTACCCCGTTGATTGTTTGAAGCTGCTCGGCGTGGGTGATATTGATTTAAAGGATTTGAGTATTTCTGTTGAAACTTCTGGCGGTTCTACGCGGATTTTTACTGACATTGATTATACTGACGGGATGCCAATCAGGTATATAAAAGATATCAGTATTGTGACCGCGATGAGTCCTGAATATAAAATGTATTTGAGCTTTGAATTGGCCGCAAATGTGGCAGTAGCAATAACTCAAGACCCAGCTAAGGCCGCTATGATTATTAAACAATTGCCGGGCAAAATGGCCTCATTATCGGCGCTTAACGCGCAGGAAAACCCGCCGATCCGTATAAACAACTCAAAGTTTAAAGCTGCTCGGTTTGGTGCTCTTTCCCATAATCCGAGTAAGCTATAATGGCAAAAGTCACCACCTCATATAATAACTTTGCTAGGGCAAAAATAGATCACGACATGAGCGGGCGCTTTGACCTGCCAATTTATAATACTGCCGCCGACGTATTTGAGAATTTTATTTCCAACTTCAAAGGCAACGGTATTTATCGCTCCGGGCTTGAAAGTCTGCTTGCGTTTCAAGACTGTGCAATGGTCGAATTTAAATTCAATACCAGCCAGAATTATATTGTTGTTTTGTACAATTTGAAAATGCGCTTTTTGTCCTATGATAGTTTAGGCAATTTTGGTTGGGTATTGGATTCGGGGCTTGTCAATCCTTTGGAAATAACAACGCCGTATAGTTTAGCGCAATCAAAAATCATTGCCAAAGGCAGGCCGACGCAAAACAAAGACGTTATGGTATTTACGCATACTAGCCACGAGCCCCGCAAACTAATCCGCGTTGATGCAAACACTTTTACACTCACACCTTTCGCGCGTAAAGATGATCCGTTTAACCTGACGTTTGCTGCGACTAAAGCCATCACTGCAGTTACTCAAGCCCAATTCGCGCAAGTTACTATCGTCGGGCATGGATATAGCGTCAATGACCGGGTTAAGGTGCAAAGCATTGTCGGTATGACAGAATTAAATAATTGGACTGCCAGAATTGTCAGCGTTGTAGATGCGAACAATGTTACCATTGATGTTGATACTACGACATTTACAGCATATAGCTCGGCTGGCACGACTAAGAAAGTACTGACCGGCGATTACCCCGGCAACTGTTTATTCTATGGCGGTCGGCTATATTACGCCCGGACACCAAGCAAAATTACCACTATATGGGGCAGTGAGTCAGCTAATTACGATATATTTACTCTGCCGGCAACTGTCACCGATACTTCTGCCCTGCAGTTTACTATAGCCGATATTGCACAGCCTATCGAATGGTTATTTGCTGGGGATAATAGTCTTATTGTTGGTGCTGCTGATGGCATTGTCGCGGTTAATGGCGGGGGCGTCGGCGTGCCTATTACCTCAGATACCATCGACGCGACCATTACCTCTGCTGATGGCTGCAATGCTACTTATCCAGTACGCAAGGACGGGCTTATTTTCTATGTGGGCCGTAATAACCGAAATCTTTATTATTTCAGCTACGATCTTTTGACCGAAACATTCAAGGCGGAAGATTCTAATATTATTAGCTACGACCTTACGCTTGGCGGATTTACGAAAATCCGTTACAAAAAAGACCGAAATGATTTGATCTACGCTCAGCGCGGCGACGGCGATTTATGCACTTTAAACTTTAATCAAAAAGAGCAAATAACTGGTTGGCATGAGCATAATACCCAAGGTACAATTCAGGATATCGCTTCCATTACCGACAATAACGGCGATCCGCAATTCTTTGCTTTGGTGTTGCGTGGCAGTACTTATTATTTCGAGCGCCAGGCAGATTATGTGGAATTCAAGCCGCGTGTGCAATTTTTCACCGACAAAGACAGCAAGCTTGATGATGATGCGGCTTATAATCGCTATGTCGCCGAACAATTGAAAAACTGCATATATTTGGACGGCTCTCTTGCTTATAGCGATTTGCGTACCGAAACTATTACTTATAACTCAGGCACAGGCCGCATCACAGCAGGCGGCGCGTCGTTTGTGGTGGGTGACGTTGGTAAGCATATTTCCTACAAAACGCTAACTGGTTACGAAGAAGGCAGATTTGAAATAACGGCATATGTGAGCGCGACTGTGGTTGAAGTCTTCGTGCTTCAAACGCCGACAGCAAACAGTTATTCATCTTGGTATATGAGTTTCAGCAGCCTTAGCGGTATTAGCCAATTTGATGGCACAACTGTGGGCATTGTGACGGATGGCGGATATTTGGACGATTTCGCTATTTCTGGAGGTGCGGTTGATCTCGGCGCGCAATGTAACCACGCGGTCATTGGCTATCGCTACAAGGGCATAATCAAATCTTTCTGCCTGGGCTTCCAATTTCAGGGTAAGAACACTCAGGCGACGTTTAAAGCCGTTTCTAGGGTGGGTATTCGTACTCTGGCCTCAGCCGGTTTAATGTTTGGCACCAGTCTCTATAAAATGGAGGCGGTGCAAGAATTAACTCAGAACGACCTTAATTACTTGCCACCCATACCGATGGATGGCACAAAATACGTTGTATATTCTGACGATAACGAAGAAGATAAATTTTTCTATATAACGCAAGATGAGCCGCTACCAGCTCAAATAACTTGCGTTATGGTAGAGGCGAATTATGCGATTTCGCCATAGGGGGATTGAATGGGTTTTACTGCTGCTGCTAGTGTCGGAATGTCGGCTTACACAGCTTATGAAACGAATAAACAAGGCCAGGCGGACGCGAAAGCATTGATTGCCGAGGGTAATATCGTGTCGAAAAATAAGGCCAAGGAAATCGAATATAAAGCCGCTTCGCAAACGGTTTCTTTTTTGAACTCGGGGCTTACTTTAGACGGCACCCCGCGCAATGTGATTGATTCAACTTATAAAACAGGTATTCAAGACCTCAATCAGATTAGGAAAAATTATAATACTGGTGCTAAAAACATTGCTTCAAAAGCGCGTACCGATGCATTGAAGGGGTTTGCTTCCAGTGTATTTCAATCATTCTCGATGAGTGCGTTTGGAACTGGCGGTAATTTAGATCAGATCGGCAGCGGCGGCTCAAATATATCATATAACGGCTACGGAAGATCTGGCTGGGGTTCGGGTATAGTAAATTACAACGGCGGGATTGATCCCGGCGGCGAAGATATTTTTACGACGTAGGGGAAGATGGCAAGAAGGGATACGAGCAATTATAATACAGTTCAAAATGTGCAGCCAGATAAAAGCTCGGCAATTAATGCTGCCTTTGTTGATGCCGGGCGACAACTGGGCGAAGAATGGGTAAGGCAGGGGCAGGAAGCTAAGATTAACGAGAATCTCTCCGCCGCTCAGCTCGATTTGACGGCTCTCAATAACAAATTCCAGACTGAGTATGAAGGCGACCCGATGAATAAAAAGGGTTTGTCAGATTTTAAGATGAGCCGCCAGGCAATATTTGACCAATATTCTAAAGATATTGATCCGCTTTACCGAGGAGCTTGGAATCAAAAATCCCGTGAGCTGGGCGCGCAAAATGATATGGTTAACGAAGTGTGGGGCTTTAAGCAAACCCGCGTTAATACCGTGCAGAGCCTTAACAACAGCATGAAGAACAATTTGAACTTGGCAAATATTGCCGGGCAGAATTTTGCAGCCAGCGGCGGCGAGGACATATCGAAGTTTTTGGATATTGACACTGCAGTTAATAATTTGCAGGAATACGGCGAAAAGAATTTAGGCGAAATAACGGCGACGGAACAGCTCAAAGATCACAAAGAAGATTTGATGAAAGTTTTCGTGAGTGGTGCGGCTGAGGCCGACCCTATCGTGGGCGTCAAGCTTTTAGATAACCTTACAGTGCGTGATAGTTTTAGCAATCCAGAAGTTTACATGAAATTTAAGGATGCTATCGAAAATAGGGCGCTAAAAGTGCAGGAAATTAATGCGGAAAGAGAGGTGCTTGGAGCGCTCAAAAATCAAAACTCAGTTTTGGCCAGGTCGATAGAAAAGCCGATCCCGTATGCGGAGCTGCAAACTCTGACCCAAAATATGAGCTTGCCAGCGCAGGATTATTTCTTAAAGGCTAACGGTTATAAGCGCGCTGGTGCTGGCGGGGCTAAGCTTAGCGAAAGCGAAAAGCTCGAAACTAAGGCCGAAATTTACGACCAGATCGTGCAATATTCACAAAAGGAAGATTTGAACTCTAATGACGTGAGCGCAATGCAAGATACGATTTTCAAGGCGATGGATAAAGGGGCCATTAAGCAAAAAGACGGCTTAAATTACATTAACCAAATCACGCAACCGCTTATAGAAAAGCAGGAAAAATCGCTTGGCCAGTATGGGCAGGATAGCTGGTTTACTGACGCAATCGGTTTCGATGCGGTGCAAGAATACTATAGCGATCATGTGGAGATTAAGCCGGCAGAGGGCGAGAAGAAAGTCGGCGTGCAAAGTTCGGCACTAAATACCGTTAATAAAGTTAAGTTATATGATTATTATGCAGGGGCGTTGGAGGGTATAGCTGGCTCATATCGTGATGCGGATCATCCAAACGGCTTAAAGATCGGCGAGGTCGCGGAGCTGGGCAAAAGCCAACGCCAAAAGATTTATCGTGAAGCGCAGACGGAAGCCCAGCGCTTATTTCTTGAGGATAAATACCCAGCGCTTCGCACTATGCCCGATACGCCCAATTTCGTTTATGATGGTGGTAAGCTAATCCCCGGCGTTACCGGCCAGCGTAATATCACCCCTGATGTGAAGGCGTCAGATTCATTTGTTATTCAGCGCAATAAGGTGAATGGTTTGCTCTACCGTCGCTACAGCAACGGAAAGCGGGAGCCAATTGGCCCAGCAACGGGGGCGGCTATATGATGGAACCCGAGCCAATTGACACGCCGCAACCAGCTAATCCAGTTACAGAAAGCGCTCAAGAATTTGACGATAGCGATTTTGAAACTTTGAGTAAGCAGGAACTTCAGGGCATGGACGCGGAAAGCAACTATGTGACGATGGATGCGCCGCAAAACAGCGTTTATGACGCAGAGCGTAACCGCACCATTGGCATGCCGCAAACCTTGAATGCTGCCGAAACGAAATTCGTAATGCAGCGTGACGTGGACCAGGTAAAAAACTTTTTCGGCATGGAGGATGTCGGGGCGTTTGATGCGTTTGGCAAAGGGATTGATTACATATTCATCGGGCAATTGCCGCAGGCTTATGGCAACCTCATGCTGGAAAAAGGCGAAAGGCAAAGGGAGCAAGATTTGGCTAAGCTAGAAATGGCAACCGCCGGGGAAGCGCCGCAATATGCTAAGACCTATGACAAATATGTAACAAAGCCAATTAATAGCATAGTTTCGTTTTTCGGTGGCCAGCCCGCAGAATTACTGACGGAGAAAATAGAAAAAGATAAGCCTTGGAATAGCCAGGCCAACAAAGAATTTATTAAGCAGGTTAATATCTCATTATCGCGCAATGACGAGCTTATCGGCAAATCCGAGGATTTAATTGAGCGCAACAAAAAGTATATGGCTGACGCTGGTTTTGAAAGGCCGGAACAAGGCGGAGTGGCTGGCGTTATGTGGGATATCGGCAATGGCGCAGGTTCGCTTTTAACTGCTTTGGGGATGACGGCTGCAACGCGCAGTGTAGTGCCGGCGACGCTTTTATTCGGAAGCCTTAAAAAAAGTCAGATTTACGAAGAAGCGCGCACGGCGGGTAAAAGTCCAGACTCGGCAGGGAAATTATCAGATATAGCCGGAGTTATTGAAGGCGCACTTGAAGCCGTGGGCATTGATAGGTTTGTTAAGGTTTTGAAGGGCAACACAGCGGTTAAAAGGTTTTTGGAGGGCGCAGTTGTCGAGGGCACGCAAGAAGCTTCCCAGCAGGCGGCAGAGGAAGGTTTAACCGCAGCAAGCGGCGTTAGGAAGGAAAGTTTAGGCTCGGCGGCGCAATCAATTTTATATAGCGGCTTCCTGGGCGCGGTTTTGGGCGGCGGCACCAGCGCGGCGGTTGGCACATTTGTTAAGACCGAAGCCAAAAAGCAAAACATGACTGACGAAGAAGCCGATAACCTGTCAAAATATGCCGAGCAAAATGTTGACGCGGCAAAGCAGAACATGGGCGAATTTATAGATAAAGAGCTGGCCCCGATAGCGGCTGATGAAAAAAGCGCCATGGAATTCATGCAGATCATGAAGAATTTTGATAATGATGCGTCAATCGTTAATCGGGATTCACTTGATGCTGAAAGCCGTAAGGTGTTCGATCAGTACGTTGAAATATTTAACAGCAGCCAAAGGGATAAAACAGGCGTTAAGGCTGTATCCGAAACCTTTTATAATCAAGCTAAAAAAGCAGGTGTTAAAGAAGACGAGGCAGCGGCAGCAGCACAGTTGGTTGGAGCGCGGGCGGATGCGGCCAGCCGCGCCTTGGGCATTACTCCGCAACAATGGTATGAAAGCAAGAAGCTGATGATTAAGGGGGCTTTGCAAACCAGAGCAAAAAAAGTCACCTCAAATAAGGTCGCAAAACAGGAAGTAAGCCCAGAAAGAGATAATTTATATAAAGCATTAGATTCGATCCGCTCAGGCAAACCGATATCGAAAGTTAGAAAAGGCTCAAAGCAGCCGATATTATCATACTTGAAAAAGCGGGGCGGTATTCGCATCGGCTCTACGGCTGACCAGAATCTTCGTTCTATGGGCATAACTCCGAAAACCAACGTGGGGCTTTTTAGGAAAAATGGCGGCATTGGTGAGCTTGATAATATTGATACTTATTCCCTGCAAAGCGCCATTGGCTCCGAGGTTCAAATACCAACTGAAAATGCTAATGCCTCTGAGGCATGGCTGTATGAGCGCATTAGCGATGAAACTTTCGGCAAATCCTTGGATCAGGTGGTCAATGATGAGCAAAGCGGCGTGGATCAATTGGAGCGCCAACTTGAGGCTTACGGCATTGACACGGCGAAAATGAGCAACGAAGAAATCGCCGATATGTTGGATGGTATTAGGGAGAAAGAGGCCACGGAGCTTATGCTTGATGACGAAATTCTGTTCCAAGATAACGCACGCGGATCAATCAAATTCGATAAGGATTCTACAATTATCAGCTTGTTTAAAGCGGCCAACCCGTCCACGTTATTGCACGAGCTGGGGCATTTATTCTTACGTGATATGCAAGCGGTTGCCAATGCGTCTATACGTCCGGCAGTGAAGGCCGATTACGAAAACATCAAAAAATGGTTAGGGGCCAAGGATGAAAATTTCACGGTTGAGCAAGAGGAAAAGTTCGCGCGCGGATTCGAGGCATATTTGCGAGAAGGCAAAGCACCGCAGTCGGAATTGCAGGGAATATTTGATAAGTTTAAAGAATGGCTTTCCGCGATTTATAAGAATATCCGCGATCTTAATGTTGATATTAATGATGATATCCGGCGAGTATTTGATCGGATGTTGGGCGGCGACTTTGCGAAAAGTGAAACGCTTTTGCAGGAAGCCGACGCGCGCGACATAGCGGCGGATTATAAGGCGGTAGCAACCGGCGAGGATGAGGCGACTTTCTGGCGTGACACGGCGGCGGTGTTTCATAATATATCAGATTTATCGGCTGATGCTTTCGTTCCAGTATCAACTCGCCTTGGAAATATCGACAAGAAATTAAAGCACGTAGTAAGGCAGTTTGTATTTAAAACCGGTTTATATACCCACGAAGATCGGCAGAAAATCAAGCCGTTTATAGAAACGGTAAGCAATAAAATGACGCCAGAGGACTACCGCATATTTAACTTGGCTCTCAAAAACCGAGATAAGCCGAAAGTTGATTTTATGGTTGGCCAATACAAGCTAGAGAGATCGTGGTCGGCGGTGCGCGATGTATTAGATAACCTTTACAATCAAGCGAAAGATGTGGGCTTAGGCCTCAATTATGTGCAGGACTATTTCCCGCGAAAGGTTAGAAATAATAAAGTGGCCGAATATATGGCGGCTATTCGTGGCTTGGATGAATGGTCGGAGATTGAGGCGGCGCTTAAGGCTGCTGATCCAGAGGCGGAATTTACTACCGAGGAAAAAGCTGCATTTGTGAATAATTATCTGCGTGGTTTCACGACCAAGGCCATCAATCTTTCTAAGCCGAGCTTTTTGAAAGAGCGCAGTATTGACTACGTTACTCCACAATTTAATCAATATTACGAAGATTCAATGCAAGCGCTTATGGAATACGTCGGTGCGTTGCGGCATGGCATAGAATCAAGGAAGCTTTTTGGCAAATCTGAAACTGATACGGAAAACAATATCGGCAAATATGTCTTAAGTTTGGTTAGGGATGGCGTGATTAAACAGGCGCAGGAAGAAGAATTAAAAAAACTATTAAAGGCAGTGGTTGAGCCAACCGGCACGCGCGGCGCGGTGGCGTGGGCTAAAAACGCCAACTATATTTATTTGATGGGCAATCCAATTAGTGCGATTACTCAGATTCAAGATTTGGCCTTTTCTCTGTGGAAAAATGGTTATTACGGAACGATAAAATCGTTTGCTAAATCGTTAACCCGCCAACAGATTTTGAAAAAAGAAGATTTGGGTATTGATAATATTCTACAGGAATTTGAGGGCGAGGGGCGCGCCGCCTCGGCTGTTCGCAAGGTATTTAAGGCGGTCGGATTGGAGGCGATGGATAATGTGGGTAAGGAAGTTTATATCGACGCCTCATATTCCCGGCTTCGCAAACTCAACAGAAAGGGCAATAAGGCTTTCGCTCAGCAGCTTAAAACTATATTTGGCACTGAAGCTGCGCAGGTTAGCAAAGACCTCTCAGGCGGCACGTTAAGCGAGAATGTGAAATATTTGCTTTTCTCGGAACTGTCGGACGTTCAGCCCATATCTTTGGCCGAAATGCCACGGGGTTATTTGCGCGGCGGCAACGGCAGGATTTTCTATATGCTGAAAAGCTACACCGTGCGCCAAATCGACATATATCGCCGTGAGGTTTATAGCGAAATCAGAAGCGGCGATCCTAAGCGCGTTGCTGCCGGGCTTTCCAATCTTTCGCGACTCGCCGCCTCGCTTATGTTGATGGGGGTGGCATCGGACGCCCTAAAAGATTTGTTGCTTGGTCGTGAAATTGAAGTTGGTGATTTGGTCACCGACAATATTCTAAAAATAGTTGGGTTTACTAAATATCAGGTTTACAAAGCGCGAGATGAAGGAATCGCTAATACATTTTGGAAAACTTTATTTGTGCCTCCGATCGCCACGCCTATTGATGACCTCGGCAAAGATATTAAAAATATCGGCTTTAAGGATAAACCTGCCAAAGATTCTGAATTGCTTGGCCGCGTCCCGGTTGTCGGTAAGTTTTATTATTGGTGGTGGGGCGGCGGGCGAGCCAAAGGCGAGAAGGAAAAGAAAAAGAAATCAACGGTGAGTACTCCGTAAAAAAACAATTAGAAACTAAGTCAAAAATATTATATATTAATCAAAGTCGAGGGCACAATGGCAATATCAGATAACTACGTTCCAATTAAGCAATTAGGCAATGGCTCAACCGACGAGTTTTCGGGCAATTGGGCTGTTTTCAACGAAGATTATCTGCGTGTTTATTTGGAAAGCGTCACAACTGGCGTGCAAACGCTTCAGGAAATTACTACAGATTATACGGTTGAATTTGACGAGAGCGGTTTCATAGTTACCTTTTTAACTCCGCCGTCTTCATCTAATTACGTAGTAATTGGGCGCTCTATAGATCTGGATCAAGAAGTGCCTTATAAAACTTCAAAAGGTTTCCAAGGAAAAGTAATCGAGGATAGCCTTGATAAACTGACTGGAATTTCCCAGGAATTGAGAGATATAGTCGGTCGTACTATTTTGTTTCCTTTGGGTTCGGGGTTTAGCGCTAGCTTGGCCGAGCCTGTAGATCGCGGCGTTTTATATTTTGATGGAGAAGTTGTTAAATCTGACGAAAGCAGCATTGACGATCTGGTTGATGCAGCGGCAGCGGCGGCGGCTAGTGCGGCGGCTGCCGCGATTAGTGCAAGTGCCGCCGCCGCTAGCGCAATAGCAGCAGACGCATCGGCAGAGTCAATCGAAACAGTTGTTGAAAGTATAGATATATTATTAGAAAGTAATAATAATTTAAAAGACTGGTTGCCCGAAATTGCTTATAGTTCGACAACCGCCTGTGCTAAGATTCAAGCGGCGGCGGATGCTTTTGCGGCAGGAACAAATATTGAGCCGCTACTGTTACCAGCAGGGCTGATAATTCTGAATCAGACCCTATTTTTGCCGGCCAATTTTACCATGATCGGCGCGGGAAAGCATTCCGACCTTCGGGAATATGGCGATACTACAGGCGGCGTGGATCATCCCTTGCGCGGCACGCTGATCTATACCGACGAAGCCTCAATTACTGCACGAGTATGGACTGACGTCACCGCCAGCGATACTGCTATTAAACCTGGTATTATGCTAATGGGTGATAATATCAGGCTGGAGAATTTCACGCTACAAACGCCGGTCGCGCTGGCTAATGCACTTGAAACGGGCATCCATATTTGGGGCACGGGCAGGCATACTATCCGCAACGTAGATATACGCGGCGGATGGATCAACGGCGGGCTTTATTTCGACGCCTCGATGAGCAGCATTAATACCAATCTTACCGGCTTGGCATATTTGCCCGCTTGGTTTGATGCCGATTATATTGCCCTTTATGATAATGGCCTAACCGATACATTGGTCGAGAATTGCCGCATTTATGGAATCAAGGCCGTTACAGTACAAGGAACGACCCGCACGACCGGGCTTTCACCCTTCAAATGGGCACCGAACGGTATTAGCGATACGGTTCTTTCCAATTGCCAGCTTTATAACGAAGGCGACGACGCCACCCGTGCTGCATCGGGGGCGCTTGTTAATTACGATTACAAAGTCGATGGCGCAAATTCCCAAGGTCTAGCTTTCCACTCATGTCGCTTCGATGGCGGTGCGATATGGCTTTTTAATTTAGACCATTGTGATGATATTTCCTTTACTGGGGGCAGGACTTTTGCGGAAACCTCGGCAACATGGAACGCTTATCAAGTCGGTCAAGGCGTGCCTACAGCAGAGCAAAGGGCAAGAATCAATCTCACAACTGAAACTGGGCTAGTGATTATCGAAGGTGAGATTTTCGCCAATAAATCTTTAGCCGGCACTGGTGATGACCGTTTGCGTGACCTTCAATATCGTGCGGAAGGTGGCAAGAAGATAATTTATAACGGCCATGACGGGATTTCCAATCCGCATTTCTGGGGCGATTTCGATAACGCCGCTCGCGCTTTAAAGATAATGTCTTACCGCGCACAAGGCCAGATAGACATTCAAAACTTAAACGGCGGCGTAACTACCTACATGGTACTGCGTGAAGATAAATTTGATTTGGTTGACGTTCCTATAATTGACGCGGATAAGGCCGCGGCTACATTTAAAAGCGTAACTGTGCAAACAGGAACGGGCGCGGGCACTAATAAAATGGTTGGCACGGCTAGCGTCCAATATACTCCCGTTGGCAATGTCGGCGCGGGCGTAGATGATTTAATGACTTACACCTTGCCTGCGAATAGCATGTCGGTAGTCGGAACGGGCGTAAGGGTAAAAGCTTGGGGGATTACGGCCAATAATGCTGATGCTAAAACCCTAGCCTTTAAGGTTGATGGCAACACATTTCTAACCCAAGCAATGACAACCAGTATCGCCGGGGCGTGGGAAATAGAAATGCTCTTTATTTCTACCGGCGCAAATACGCAAAGACGGTATGCTAGATTAACACAAAGTACGCTTAATGGTACGGCCTCCAACCTTATTCAGCACTCGTCAAGTACGGAAGCGGCTAATACCACATTGGCCCAGGTCATTAAAGTGACCGGCTCGGCTACGAACGATAACGACATTGTGCAGCAAGGCATGATAGTAGAATTTTTAAATTAACAGGAGATTCCAAAATGTATAATATCGAAACAACTGAATTATTGGCCGAGGGCGTAAGGCTCCTAACCCAAATTAAAGCAATGCTCGACGAGCCGGAAAAGGTCGGCAAATTGATTTTGGGCGTCGAAGAAGCCAAAGAAACTTTGACCAATAAAGATGAGATTGATGCCCGTTATCGTGAGGCCATTGCTAGCGAAAAACTCTACGGCGAATTGATTACTGAAACCAAGCAGACTTTGGCTAAAATCGAAACTCAGAACACTGCGCTTGCAGCTCGAGAAGATGCTGTTGTCGCTAAGGAAAAAGAAGCTGAGATTGCAACTAAAAAGAATACGCAGGATGCAAACGCTAATGCTAAGCAAAAAGCGGATTTGGAAGCGATGCAAACTGAGCTTAGTGCCAAACTTGCAGTTGTCGAACAGGATAAAGTTGCGGCTGCTGAGGCCCGACGCAAAGCTCAAGAGCGGCTAAATGCCATCACCAGTATTCCAACTGATGGCCCTTATATTGACGAGGCATAATGGCGCGCATCCGCTCCAAAACAATTACGGGAGAGAATCAGTTTTCTGACGGCATAGCGCTAAAGAAAGGCGGGGTTTTGACCTTAAGCGGCGACTGGGTAGGCACGGTATCGCTGCAAAGGCAAAACCCCGTTGCGGGCTGGGTTGATGTTACTAGCAATTCCGGCACGCCAGTCACCTTTACCAAAAACGGCACGCCTGGCCTCGATCCTTATGAGTTTTCGGGCATATATCGTTTTGGGATTAAGACAGGCAATTACGTTAGCGGCACTTTAATCGGTTCAATCGAGGGCAGGTAATGACGGGCGGCGGTGGCGTATCAAATATCTTATCGGGCATTTGCTCGCAATTCCCGCCAGGCGATCCCGGCGCGGATAAGTTATTATTTTGGAATAACACGCTAAAACAATTTGATTATCTTGGTATCGGTGAAGGGCTAACGATTGTCGGCGGCGACCTTATTTCTGATGGCGCGGGCGGCGGCGAGTTGATTGCTGCGGATATGGATATGACGCTAATAGCCAGCGATTCGGGGAATATTTATTCCAACGCGGGCGCGCTCGGTTTGGTGACGGTGACTTTGGACGCAACGTCAGGATTTACGGCTGGTTTTGTGGTGGCCGAGGCTTTTGAATTTAGAATTAAGGCGCCGACTGGCACTATAATTTATGACGGCAATAATGCCTCGGCGGACGGCGGTTATGATTCTAGCGCCCGAATCGGCTCTTGGCTGGAAGTGTATTGCATTGACACCGAAACGATAGTTGTTAGAAACGCTAAAGGCGCATGGGGGCTAAATTAATGAGAGTTTTTATCGCATTTATTATTTCTCTCGCAATCAGCATATTCGCGGTTGTTTATGCCATGCCGTCTTACGGCGCGACGGTTGTTAGAAATGAAATTAGTTTTACCGATCCGAACGCTGACAGGATTTTGTTTTGGGATGATTCGGTCGACGATATCGGAATCCTTAGTTTGGGTACGCATTTAAGTATAAGCGGCACTGTGCTTAATGTAGATTTCAGCGACTATTTTAACACAAGCACAGATGACAGTGACGACATAACAGAAGGCGCAAGCAACCTATTTCTTACCTCTACGGAGCGTATCAAGCTCAGCAATACTAGCGGCACTAATACTGGCGACCAGACTTCAATTATTGGCATAACCGGAACGAAAGCGGAGTTCGATACCGCGCTGACTGATGGCGACTTTTTATATGTTGGGGATATTACCCAATATACTGACGAACAAGCCCAAGATGCCATTGGCGCGATGGTTAATTCTACCCTTAGTTATATAGATGCCACTCCAGCGTTAGGGATAAATCTTACTAACCCCAATACATGGACTGGTCAGCAAACCTTTAATACATTAGCGCCGATATTTGGCACGATGACGCAAGGCTCGGTATTGTTCGCCGGGAGCGGCGGGTTGCTTTCCGAGGATAATACCAATCTATTTTTGGATGATAACAATAATACTTTAGGAATCGGTACTACTCGAACGGGAGCTATATCATCATCTAACCCACGATTAAGGATTAAAGGCAGCGGCACGACCACTAATATGGCGCTGGAAGTGACTAATTCTTCCAATGTTTCTACGTTTAGTGCGACTGATGCAGGAACCGTTTCAGTGGGAGATTCGATATTTGTTCCTTACACGGCCACTGGAACTCTGCGTTACGTCAATTATGCTTTCGCCAATTTTGGCCGTCGATTTGGTATGTATGTAGAAGCCAGCGGCAATGAAGGCGGATTTACAGCGGATTCTCAGTTCACTTTACGCGCCACTAACGGCATAAATATGGTAACAGGAGACGGCTCCGGTGGATTTAACGCTATTAGTATGTCCTCAGATTATGGGGGTACTGTACCGGGCTTCTCAAGTGCGGCAAAGGTTTTGATAGAAGAAACAAGCTCCCGCCTTATAATATTTGGCGGCGGCTCTGCGCGTAAGCTTGCTTCGAGGGGTGGCTGGGCAAGACCAGCTGCGGGTTCGCCTGTAGTAAATATATTGGGATTGGCATCAGATACCGCTCCCGCATTAACAGTAAGGCAATTAAGTTCAGTAGATCCATTTAGCGATAGCCTTGGCGGCACTGTGATGATGTCTGTCGCCCCTTCTGGTTTGATTACAAATAGACTTGTAACAAAACAGCAGCAGTGGGAGTATGACGGTTCTAACTATGCCAATATCATAGTAGGCTCAACGGGCGTCACCACCTTTGATGCAACAGGAAGTGGAGCGGCATTTACTTTCAGTGATGATGTCGGCGTGCCTGACGAGGTTTACGGATCAGGTTGGGACGGAAGTCTGGAAGTACCTACTAAAAATGCCGTTTATGATAAGATTGAAACCTTGTCCGGTGCACCAACCGGCTCTCTTATGCAATTTGCGGGCAGTTCTGCACCGACAGGTTATTTGCTATGCGATGGTTCGGCGGTGTCGCGTAGCGCATATTCCGCATTATTTGCATTAATTAGCACAACCTATGGCGCGGGTGACGGCTCTACTACCTTCAACGTGCCTGATTTAAAGGGTCGCGTAGCAGTTGGTTACGATTCTGGTCAGACCGAATTTGACACTTTGGGCGAAACGGGCGGTGCAAATACTCACACACTTACTACAGGCGAAATCCCGTCGCACGATCATTCTACTGGCAGCGGGATGGAAGTCCTAAACACGCCCGGAACCAGCACATATGCGACATTAACCGATGGCGCAGGCGCATCAGGCACGACAGGCGGTGGCGGCGCACATAATAACTTACAACCTTATATAACTCTAAATTACATCGTTAAATATTAAGAGGACAATAAATTATGGCGACATTTAACTCACCTTCTGTAACATTCCAAACAGGCAGTCTTAGTACTGCTGAATTTGTTAGGCTATTCACAGACCATTATAATTATCAAACTATAGTTTCTGATCCTGAGAACCCGGGGCAATTAATTAGCAATCCAGAAACAAGGCAGCACTTTTATAAGAAAGTGCTAATCCGATTTCAATTGGAAGCCGTGCGAGCACAGCGCCACAAAGAGGCGGAGTCCGCATTAAATTTAACCGACAATATAACCGCAGAATAACTCAAACTAGGTTACGCAGAGCGGTTATGTTGAATATAAGTTAGTTAATTAAGAGAGGTGGTTATGGACGGCAAATTAATTGAAAGTTTTTTAAATCTCGGGGCAG
>Ga0172380_10001518_pt1 | contig 39639 bp, 38 predicted proteins | sample Leawe162metaG_FD_119747 | JGI IMG/M metagenome (GOLD analysis project Ga0172380, IMG submission 119747) | Leachate microbial communities from a municipal landfill in Southern Ontario, Canada - Leachate well 162 metaG | ecosystem: Engineered > Solid waste > Landfill > Unclassified | place...
CGTGGCCGGCGACAACGCCGGAGCGCTCCTGCGCGGAGTGGAGAAGGATGAAGTCCGCCGCGGCCAGGTAGTGGCCGCCCCCGGTTCCATCACGCCCCATACCCGCTTCAACGCCCAGGTGTATGTTCTTTCCAAAGACGAGGGCGGCCGTCACACCCCGTTCTTTACCAACTACCGCCCCCAGTTCTTCTTCCGGACCACCGATGTCACCGGTTCCATCACCCTTTCACAGGGAGTGGAGATGATCATACCCGGGGATAACGCCAAGCTTGAGGTAAAACTGATTGCCCCCATCGCGATGGAGAAGGGGCAGCGCTTCGCTATCAGGGAAGGCGGTCACACCGTCGGAGCGGGCGCGGTAACGGAAGTTTTGGAGTAATTACCGAGATTGCCTTATTAGATTAGATATTTTTAATCGGACTTGCTCGGTTCTGTTAAAACAACAAAAATGAGAGAACTGATTACGCTGGCGTGTCAGGATTGCAAGCGCCGTAATTATAATTCCACCAAGAACAAGAAACTTCACAAAGAGAAGGTGGAACTGAAAAAATATTGCCCAACTTGCCGTAAGCATGCTCTGCATAAGGAAATCAAGTGAGGTTAGGCGCGCAAGGTTAAAGATGCGGCAAAAAAGCAAGTTAGGCACCGGGTTGCGTAGTAATTTAAGAACCAAGTACGTGTAAGTGCCGAACTTGCTTTCCTTTTGTCTCTTATAACTTTGTGCCTCTGCGCCTTGATTTTAGGCCTGTAGCTCAATTGGCAGAGCAACGGATTCCAAATCCGTAGGTTGGGGGTTCGACTCCCTCCAGGCCTGCAGCTTGACAAGGGGAGTCGAACGGAGCGAAGTAAGGTATTGCGACCGATTAGGAAGCAATACCAGCGGGGGGCCGAGTCGAACGTATTGAAGTGAGACCGCCGACTCCCTCCAGGCCTGCAGCTTGACAAGGGGAGTCGAAATGCGAGGCGCACTGACCGCGGGATAAAAGCTTAAATTTATGAATAAAATACTCCAGGGACTCAAGGAATATTTCGATGGGGTTAAACTGGAGTTTCGCCGGATATCCTGGCCTAAAAAAACGGTTTTAAAGCAATTGATATTTTTTGTATTGGCGCTGACAATCATGCTGGCGTTGTTTGCCGGAATTATAGACGCCGTATTTTCAAAAATAGTTCAAGTTTTTCTGAGCAAATTTTAATCTATGGCTAACTGGTATGTTCTTCACATACGCAGCAATCACGAAAAAAAGGTAAAACGTTTTCTGGAAAATTTGCAGATGGAATTTCCGGAAAGCGTAAAGCAGATTCTCCTGCCGACGGAACAGGTGCAAGACGTTAAAGAAGGTAAGAAGGAGAGCAAAACACAATTTCTTATGCCCGGATATATCATGGTAGAGGTTGAACCCTCAAAAGAGATTATCCATAGCATTCGGAAATTGCCCGGCGTGCTGGATGTGCTGGGTAGTGACGCCAGTCCCGACTCTCTTTCGGAGAATGAAGTGGCTAACATTTTTTCTCTGGTGGAAGAAAGAAAAGAAAAGCCGGCTCCCCGGTTTGAGTTTAACAAGGGTGACCGGGTTGAAATTAGAGAAGGCCCGTTCCTTAATTTTGCCGGTTTGGTGGAGGAAGTTATCTTGGATAAGGAGAAAATCAAGGTAAGCGTTTCTATTTTCGGTCGGTCTACCATGGTTGAGTTGGATATGTGGCAGGTCGAAAAGGTTTAATTTCCGACAACTACAATTTTTATTTGCGAAAATCAGCGTTCAATTAATTTATGGCGAAAAAAATAAAAACGGTTGTCAAATTACAGCTCCCGGCCGGACAGGCAACCCCGGCGCCGCCGGTAGGAACAGCCTTGGGTCCGCACGGAGTTAATATTATGGAGTTTTGCAAGTCTTACAACGAAGCAACCCGCGGTAAGGAAGGAACCATCTTTCCGGCGGTTATCACTATTTATGAGGACCGTTCTTTTACTTATAAAATAAAGACTCCGCCGGCATCAGATCTTTTGAAGAAAGCCGCCAGTTTGGCAAAAGGCAGCGGAACGGCCGGAAAAGAAGTGGTCGGCAGCGTTACCCGGGAGCAGGTTGCGGAAATTGCCCGGATAAAGATGATTGATTTGAATGCCGATAAACTGGAAGCAGCGGTTAAGATTATTGAGGGAACGGCGCGGAGCATGGGTTTAGAAGTGAAATAAGAAAAGATACACTGCGAGTTCGCAAAGAGGTACGTAGTAACGAAGCGAAGGAAAGAACAAGATAATAATTGATAATCTTTAAGTAATTCTCTGCGTACTCCGCGTTCTCTGCGGTTAAAGTTTAAGAAGACGGAATTTGTGAAGGGTCTTGGAGATTATGAAAAAGTATTCGAAGCGTTACCAGGAAGGAAGTAAAAAGGTGGAACCGGAGAAGATTTATTCCGGCGCGGAGGCAATCGCTGCCCTAAAGGGAGTTAAAGCCGTTAAATTTGACGAAACCGTGGAACTTGCCTGTCGGCTTGGAGTAGACCTCAAGAAAGGCGAATTAGTGGTGAGGGGTACGGCGGCGCTCCCACACGGAACCGGCAAAAAGGTGCGGATACTGGCTTTGGTTAAGGAAGCACAGGCGGTTGAGGCAACGGAAGCCGGCGCCGATTTCGCGGGTGTTGATGAATACATCGCCAAAATTTCCGGAGGTTGGACCGATTTTGACGTGGCAATTACCACTCCGGATTGTTTGAAAGATGTAGCCCGGCTGGGGAAGATTTTGGGACCGCGCGGATTGATGCCCAGCCCGAAAAACGGTACAGTTACGACTACAATTGGGCAGACTATCAAGGAATTAAAAGCCGGTCGCGTGGAATTTAGAATGGATAAGGGCGGCAATGTGCATCTTCCCATCGGGAAAATATCTTTTGAAGAGCAGGCGCTTTCCGAAAATTTGAAATCGGCCCTGGATGCTATTAACGCCGCCGCGCCTAGCGCGGTCAAGGGACAGTTTTTGAAACGGGCCTACCTCAGCACGACGATGGGCCCTTCGCTAATTATTAAGATTTAACAATAAGATTACCCAAAAAAAACGATGAAAGCAGAGAAGATTGCCGCGGTAGAATCACTGCGCGGGAAAATAAAAGAAGCCCAATTTATTATTTTTGTAGGTTTTTCGGGTGTGGCGGTGACGGAGATGACTATATTCCGGAGCGCCGTGAAGAAATCCGAAGGTGTTTTCAAGGTAGTCAAAAACACTTTTTTCCAACGGGCGCTGGAAGGACTTGATTTTCCCGAAACCGAGAATTTAATTGCCGGCCCAACCGGCATCATCCTGTTTTCCGGCAAGGATGAAGTTTCCCTTATTAAGGCAATCTATGGTTTTAATAAGGAAAAGGCGGTTCCTCTGGTTTTCCGGGGGGGGTATCAAAACGGCGCGGTTATTTCCCGGGCGCAGTTGGAGCGCTTGGCAAAACTGCCCAATCGGGAAGTTATCCTGTCCCGACTTTGCGCCGGAGTATCAGGTCCCATCTCTCAATTTCTTTTCACCCTGAAGGCGGTGCCGCAGAAGTTCGCGTCTGTCTTGAAGCAAATCGCCGAGAAGGATAATTGAACTGCCTAGGAATTTATTTTTGGACGCAGATGTACGCAGAAACAACCGGATTAAGGATTGAAAACAGTTCTTAAACAAAATCTTTTATCTGCGGTAATCTGCGAAAATCAGCGTCCTATTAATTATTAAGGGAATTACAAAAAGGAGACAAAAATGGCTGAAGGAGCAAAAATGGGGAAAGAAGAATTAGTTTCAGCGATTGCCAGTCTTTCCGTGCTTGAGTTGTCCGAACTGACCAAGTTGCTGGAAGAAAAGTTTGGCGTGAGCGCGATGATGGCGGTTCCGGCCGGTGCTGCCGCGACGGACGCATCCGGGGCCGCGCCGGCTGCCGCCGAGGAGAAGACGACTTTTACCGTAATCCTTTCCGACGTGGGTCCCAACAAGATTCCGGTAATCAAGGAAGTAAGAGCGATTACCAACCTGGGTCTTAAGGAATCCAAAGATTTGGTAGAGGCGGTGCCCAAGCCCGTTAAAGAGAACGCCAGCAAGGAGGAAGCAGAAGACATCAAGAAGAAGTTAGAGGCGGTGGGTGCCAAGGTAGAATTAAAGTAGGGGCCGGGCTGTGTCCCGTCGAAGTCCGCCTACGCCAAGGCTACGGCGGGGTAAACTTTAGCGAAGGCGCGGTTTAACCTGTCCCGTAGAAGGCAGTACGCCGATACGGGTTTCGCGTGTTTTACGGTCTTTAGAATCAGTTTTGCACGTGACCTTTTCGAAGGTTGCCCCTTATAATGCTTTAATTCGAACAAATTTAAAATATGAAAAAAGCGGAATCTCTTTACTGTGGCAAGAAAGATTTTAAAGAATTGGAAATCCCCAATCTTTTAGTTGCGCAGTTAAACTCCTACCACGAATTTCTCCAAATATCCTCGGCCGAGAAGGGTACGGACCGATTGTTGCGGATGGACCAGGGGCTGGAGGGAGTTTTTCGAAAAAATTTTCCGATTGTCAGTAATAACGGTACCTTAAGTCTGGAATACGTATATTATCTTTTAGAACCGGCGGCCCATTCGATCGCGGAATGCAAACTGGCCGGGTTAACCTACGGTTCCGCCCTGCGTATTTGTCTGCGTATCATCAGGCGTTCCAAAGAGGGTGAACTTATCCAGGCGCGGGAAACAAAACACGGTCACGAAGTATTTTTAGGCATAATACCTCTGATGACCGAACGTGGGACGTTTATTATCAACGGTGTGGAACGCGTTATTATTTCCCGTCTCCAGCGTTCGCCCGGAGTTTACTTTAAGGAAGAAAATTCTTCCCCGCGGGAATATTCGGCGCGCATCGTTTCCAAGCGGGGTATGTGGCTGGAATTTCGTTCCGACGGCGGGAACATTCTTTATGCCCACCTGGGTAAAAAGAAGGTTTCCGTTTCCACCTTTTTTTCGGCTCTCGGGTATAACAATAAAACAGAGTTGACCAATTTATTTTTCCCGAAAGGAACAGCCAACGGTGAGGGTTACGAACTCTGGAAGAATACTTTGGAGCGAAAACCCCTGGTTGGTCAGGAAGAAGCGTTGTTGGAGATATACAGTCTTTTCCGACCCGGAGATCCGATCAGTAAGAAGAAAGCCGGCGATTTCTTTACCCACCTTTTTTTCTTTCCTGAAACTTATGGCCTTTCCGAAGCCGGACGCAGCCAGCTAAACAAAAAATTAAAACGTTCTTCGCAGGAACTTGTGCTGGAGAAAGAAGATGTTATCGGTACCCTGTCTTATCTTTTCGGGCTGTATCAAAACCAGGATTTCGCTTCCAGTGAGTCCGGTGATCTTGACGCGAAACAGGTAGAGACCAAATCCAAAACCGATAGCGAGCAGATGATCTATTCGGTAGATGATATTGATCATCTGGGCAACAAGCGGGTGCGGATGGTCGGAGAATTAGTGGCCGAACAAGTGGAAATTGGTCTATCCCGGCTGGCCCGATTGGTTCAGGACCGTCTTAATTTTTCTAAAACGGAAGAAGTGACCCCGCAGGAATTGGTGAACAGCCGCAACTTTTCTTCAGCCATCAAAGACTTTTTTGCCCGAAGTCCCTATTCGCAGCTGGTGGATCAAACCAACCCCCTTGCGGAACTTACGCATAAAAGGCGGCTGACCGCTATCGGCGAAGGGGTATTTTCCGAACGTAAACGCATCGGGTTTGAAGTGCGGGACGTTCACTACACCCATTACGGACGCATTTGCCCGATTGAAACTCCGGAAGGCGGCAATATCGGTATTCTTACTTCGCTGGCTACCTATGCCCGGGTGGATAAACTCGGTTTCCTGCGGTCACCTTACCGGGTTGTAAAAAACGGCGTCGTAATGGATGAAATCAAATATCTTTCGGCCGACGAAGAAGATAATTACCATATTGCTCCGGCCAGCACTCAATTAGACAAAACCGGTAAAATTATCGAAAAAGAAGTCTTAGTCCGCTACCGCGGTATTTTCCCCAAGTTTCCGGTGGAAAAAGTTGATTTCATTGATGTCTCCGCCCGCCAGGTGGTTAGCGTTTCCACTTCCCTGGTTCCTTTCCTGGAACACGATGATGCCAACCGCGCCTTGATGGGTTCTAATATGCAGCGTCAGGCGCTGCCTTTGTTAAGGCCGTCTTCGCCTCTGGTTAAAACCGGTATTGAAAGCGTGGTGGTTCGGGATTCCGGGGTTATCGTTAAGGCGGAAGAAGACGGTGTGGTTACTTACGTTGATGGCTCTAAAATTGTAATTTCCGCCGAGAAAAATAAACCGGGAGATCTTGAAACCGAAAAAACATATAATCTTTTAAAATTCCAGCATCTTAACCAGGATACTGTTTTCAATCAGCGGCCGCTGGTGCAGGTAGGCCAAAAGATAAAGAAAGGTGATTTGATTTCCGACGGTCCGGCGGTGGACGCGAGCGGTCAATTGGCTCTCGGCCAGAATGTTTTGGTGGCTTTTTTGCCCTGGCGCGGATACAATTTTGAGGATGCGATCGTACTCAGCGAACGACTGGTTAAAGATGACACATTTACCTCCATTCACATCAAGGAGTTTGAGGCGGAGGCGCGTGAAACGGAATTAGGCGTGGAAGAAATTACCCGGGACATTCCCAATGTCGGAGAAGAGACTCTGGCTAATTTGGATGAAGAGGGTATCATCCGGGTCGGCGCCCACATAAAACCTAACGATATTCTGGTGGGCAAGGTTACGCCCAGAAGTGAAACAGAGCTGACTCCGGAAGAGCGTCTTCTCCGCGTAATTTTCGGAGAGAAGGCCAGAGAAGTTGATAACACGTCGCTTTACGCTCCGCCGGGCATTTCGGGAATCGTGGTGGACGTTCGTAAGTTTGAACGGGTTTCAGACAAAGAAAAATCAACGGAAGAGGAAAGCAGGCGGCAGGAAGAGATTAGCGGGGTGGAGAAGCGCCGGAAAGATCTTACCGACCAGCTTTTGAAGCAGGCAGCCCGGCGCGTTAAAGAAATTTTGCCGCAGCAAAAAATCAAGGAAAAACCTTCGCTTTCCGTTCTTTTGTCCCTTAAAACACCCAACCTCGAAAAGCAAAAAGCGTTGAATTCCCTTTGCGGGACGCTTGAAAAGCGACTGGAAGAGATAAAGAAAGAAGCCAAACGCGAGATTCAACACATCAAGCAAGGCGATGAATTGGGTACCGACGTAGTTCGGAAAGTTGTGGTTCAGGTTGCGATTAAAAAGCCGGTATCCGTCGGAGACAAGATGTCCGGCCGGCACGGAAATAAGGGCGTAATCGCCCGGATTGTTCCGCAGGAGGACCTGCCGTTTTTGCCGGACGGGACGCCGGTCGATGTGGTTCTTAATCCCTTAGGCGTTCCTTCCCGGATGAACGTGGGGCAGATTTTGGAAACCCATCTGGGCTGGGCGGCGAAATCCCTCGGTTTTTCGGTGCAGACCCCGATTTTTAACAGTGCCAGCGAAGAGCAGATTAGCGGACTACTTCTGAAAGCGGGCTTGCCGGCAGACGGCAAGATTCAACTTTATGATGGTGTAACCGGTAATCCGTTTGATGTAAAGACCACCTGCGGCTATATTTACATGATGAAACTTTACCATCTGGCGGATGACAAGATTCACGCCCGCAGTGTCGGTTCGTATTCTCTGGTGACCCAGCAGCCTTTGGGCGGCCGGGCTCAATTCGGCGGTCAGCGCTTCGGCGAAATGGAAGTCTGGGCCCTGGAAGGCTACGGCGCCAGCAATATCCTGCAGGAAATTTTGACGGTGAAGAGCGATGATATTCAGGGTCGAAAGAAAGTTTACGAGAATATTGTCAAGGACCGTGATTTTGATTACTATCAATCCCCGGAGTCGTTCAACGTTTTGATGAGTGAGTTGAAAGGTCTGGGTTTCGACATTAAACTGGTTAAGAAGACTGGAGAAAAAGAAGCGGTATCCATTTCTTTGGCATCTCCGGAGGTGGTGAAGTCTTCTTCCCACGGCGAAATCAAGAAACCGGAAACGATAAACTACCGTACGTTTAAAGCGGAAAAAGACGGTCTTTTCTGTGAAAAGATTTTTGGTCCGGTTAAAGACTGGGAATGCGCCTGCGGAAAGTATAAGAAGGTTAAATACCGGGGCATTGTCTGCGACCGTTGCGGCGTGGAAGTGACCACTTCGGATGTCCGGCGCACTCGGGCGGGCCACATTCCGTTAGCGGCTTGCGTTAGTTACGTCTGGATATTCAAATCTCTTTCCAACTGGATGGGTACGCTGCTGGATATGTCCCAGAACCATTTGGAATTAGTTCTTTATTTTGAGCGATACCTGGTTCTGGACCCGGCCGACAGCCCGCATCGCGTGAAGGACCTGATTACCGAAAAGGAATATCGGGAGACGCTGGTCAAATTCCCGAAACTGAAGGCGGAAATCGGCGCGTTGGCTATCAAGGAATTATTGCAGAACATTAATCTGGAGAAAGAGAAAGATGTCCTGCAGAAAGAATTGTCTAAGGTTCGTTCCAGCCAGGGACAACGCCGGGCAATCATCAAGAAGTTGAAGATTGTCGACGGTCTGCTGCGCACCAACACCAAACCGGAATGGATGATTACGGATGTTATTCCGGTCATTCCGCCTGACTTAAGACCGTTGCTTCCTTTAGAGGGCGGTCGGTTTGCCACCTCAGACCTTAACGACCTTTATCAGCGCATCATTAACCGGAATAACCGGCTTAAACGGTTGTTGAAATTGCACGCGCCCGATATCATCATCCGCAATGAAAAGCGGATGCTTCAGGAGGCGGTTGATGCCCTTTTTGACAACGGCCGGCACGGACCGCAGGTTCTGGGTCGGAACAGCCGTCCCTTGAAATCATTGGCCGATACGTTGCGCGGTAAACAGGGGCGTTTCCGCCAGAATCTACTCGGTAAGCGGGTTGATTATTCCGGAAGAGCCGTGGTTGTTGTCGGACCGGACTTAAAGTTGAGCGAATGCGGGCTGCCCAAGCATATGGCTCTGGAGTTGTTCGCGCCCTTTATCCTAAGAGAATTAAGACGCCGGGAATACGTACACACCATTTCCAGCGCCAAACGGGCCCTGGAACGGAACGACCCGGAAGTCTGGGAAATTCTGGAAGACGTAACCCGTAACCATCCGATTCTCCTTAACCGGCAGCCGACTTTGCATCGGTTGAGCATTCAGGCTTTTTACCCGCGCCTGATTGAGGAGAACGTAATTAAACTTCACCCGCTGGTTTGTACCGCCTTTAACGCGGACTTTGACGGTGACCAAATGGCTGTCCACGTGCCGCTTTCCGTAGAGGCGCAGATGGAGGCTCAGCTGATACTGAACGCTTCAACGCATGTTTTCTCCCCGTCTAGCGGCAAGCCCATCATCAACTTGAGCCGGGAAGCGCTTCTGGGTTGTTATTACCTGACCCTTAAAAACAACACTCTTTCCCCGGATGGGGGTAAATTTGCCGTTTACGCCGGTGTCGATGAGGTCTTAAGGAAGTTGGACGCGGAATATCTTTCCTATCACCAGCCGGTCCGGGTACGAATGAACGGGGCGATTGTTGAGACTACGCCGGGTCGCATCCTTTTCAATGAACTTTTGCCCGGCGGTATGGAATACCACGATAATCTGGTGGACGGCAAGATTTTAGGCCGGATGATTAAGGAAATTTATAACCGTTTCGGTTATGAAAAAACCGCCCAATTTTTGGACCGGGCAAAGGACGTTGGTTTCCAGATTGCCACCCGTTCCGGCCTGACCATCGGTATTCGCGATCTGGCGGTTCCGAAAGACAAAAAAGAACTGGTGGAAACCACCGCGAAAGAGGTACATCGGATTGAGAGCGATTACCGCAAGGGTATTATTACCGAAGGCGAACGCTACCATAAGGTTGTCGACACCTGGACTTCCTGCACCAGCCGTTTGAGCGAGCATCTTTTCGCCTCGTTGAAGAACGATCTGGAAAATAAATTCTTGATTAACCCCATCTATTTGATGGTTCAATCCGGAGCCCGCGGCAACAAGCAGCAGGTAACCCAGCTGATGGCCATGCGCGGTTTGATGACCAGGCCGACCAAAAAGATTACCGGCGGCATCGGAGAGATTATCGAATCGCCGGTTATCGCCAATTTCCGGGAAGGTCTTACGGTCATGGAATATTTTATCTCCACCCACGGCGGACGCAAAGGTCTGGTTGACACCGCCCTTAAAACTTCCAACGCCGGATATCTCTCGCGGCGTCTGGTTGATGTTTCTCAAGATATGGTGATATCTATTGATGACTGTCAGACCAATTCCGGCGTTATGGTTACTCCGGTTTGGGACGGAGAAAGGTTGATGGTCCCCCTGGGCGACCGTATTATCGGCCGGGTGGCGGTTGACCGGATTGTGGATATCGTCAATGATGAAGTTATTGTAGAGAGCAATGAGTTGATAACGGAAAAAATTGCCGCCCGGATTGAGGAAATGGGCATTGAAAAGTTCCGGATACGCTCGGTTTTGACCTGTAAAGCTCCGCGTGGGCTTTGCCAGAAATGCTACGGCTGGAATCTCACCACCGGCAAGATGGTTGAAATAGGAGAGGCGGTGGGTATCGTGGCCGCTCAGTCCATCGGCGAACCCGGCACCCAGCTTACTCTGCGCACGTTCCATATCGGCGGAACGGCCAGCCGGATTGTGGGTGAAACCGAGGTGAAGGTTCGGCAGCAGAAAGATATTAAGCAGAAAAAAGAGGCGGTTAATTATACCGTTAAATTCCAGGGTCTTTTCTCGGCGGTCAACCGGCTCGGCCAGACGGTGGTTTTGAACCGGGGAGCAAAGTTGGCGCTGATTGACGAGCGCGGCAGGGAAGTGGAGCATTATCTGGCCCAAGTCGGCGACATCCTGCAGGTTAAAGACGGAGACATTGTTCATTCCAAGACACGGGATAAAGAAGCGACCTCTCTTTTGAAGCGCGACCCTTATATGTTGCCGATTGTGGCGCAAAAGTCGGGGGTGGCCAGTTACGAAGGCCTTAAGCTCGGCGTCACTTTCAAAGAAGAGTTGGATGAAGTTTCCAAGCATTCCCATAAAGTTATTATCAGCCACAAGGAAGATATCGCTCCGGTGGTTGTAGTCAGGGATTCCGCGGGCAACAAGATAGATTCGCATTATCTGCCGGTGGATACGCACCCGATGGTGGAAGATGGTCAGAAAGTGCTTGCCGGCGATAACCTGGCGCGTATCCCGCGCCGGTTGACCGGCCGTGTTCAGGATATTACCGGCGGATTGCCCCGGATTGCCGAACTTTTCGAAGCGCGGCGGCCTAAGAATCCGGCCATTCTTTCGGAGATAGACGGGAAAATATCTACGGAGATAAACGAAAAGAATCAGCGGGTGGTTAAAATTTCCAGCGTTGTTTCCGACCTGGTCAAGTCCTACCTGATTCCGTTCGATAAACATCTCCTAGTCAGCGACGGTTCTTATGTTCAGGTTGGTGAAAAACTGACCGAAGGTGCGGTGGACCTTGACGATCTTTTGCGTATCGGCGGTGAACACAAAGTTCACGAATACCTTCTTAATGAAATTCAGTCGGTTTACCGCCTGGAGGGCGTTGCCCTGAACGATAAGCACATCGAGATAGTTATCCGTCAGATGCTTTCCCGGGTGCGTATTGAAAAACCCGGCGATACACTCTTCCTGGAGGGAGAGGCAATCAGCCGCGTGCGCGCCACCCGGGAGAACGAACGGATTGAAGCGGATGGCGGACAGCAGGCTACGCTGCAGCCTCTGGTGATGGGTATCACTCGGGTGGCCCTGGCAAGCGAAAGTTTTATTTCCGCCGCTTCGTTCCAGGAGACCCTGCGCGTTTTGACCGACGCGGCTTTGATGGGGGTGGACGACCCGCTCCTGGGAATTAAGGAGAACGTGATTTTGGGCCGGTTGATTCCGGCCGGTACCGGCTTTTTTCTCCGGACGGTCAGAGAGAACCGGATGAAGGATAAAGAGCTGGAATCGCTAAATGGTGAGTCCGGAGATAAAAAGCATTCGGTTGCGAAAAAGAAGGAGCCAAAAAACCCCTTGGACATTGAGACCGATACTAAAAAGCATTCGGATTCAAAAAAGAAAGGGAAAATAAATCCCCTGGACGCTTAGTAATGTAACGGTGCGATTTACTTCGTCTCGCCGTAGCCTTGGCAAAGGCGGATCGCACGTATTGTAGTAGCGCGACCCCCGTCTACGCCAAAAACTGGCTTCGGCGAATAAAATTTCCGGGTCGCTATCAATAAGGAGCAATCAATATGCCGACGATAAACCAGTTAGTCAGAGGAATGCGAAAGAAGCGTTCCAGACGCTCTAAAGCGCGGGCTTTAGACGGAAACCCGTTTTTGCGCGGTGTCTGTCTTTACGTGAAGACAATGACGCCTAAAAAGCCTAATTCGGCGTTGCGTAAAATCGCCAAGGTGCGCCTCTCGAATAAAGAGGAAGTCATCGCTTATATTCCGGGTGTCGGGCACAACCTGCAGGAACACTCAATCGTGCTGGTGAGAGGCGGCCGCGTTAAGGATTTGCCCGGCGTCAGATATCATCTGGTGCGCGGAGTTTATGATGCCGTAGGCGTGGTAGGACGTCAGACCAGCCGAAGCCGTTACGGTGCCAAGATGCCCAAACAAACAAAGGCGGAGTAACCTATGGGAAGACGTAGAAAAGCAAGCAAAAGAGAGATGTTGGTGGACCCGAAGTATAATAGCCTGGAGATTTCCCGATTCATTAATTTAATGATGTATGACGGCAAGAAGAGCACTACCCGCGCCAGTTTTTACCGGACGATGGATATTATCGGCGAGAAGACCAAAGAAAATCCGACCGCCGTTTTGAAAAAGGCCTTAGATAATGCCCGTCCCAGGGTTGAAGTGCGCAGCCGGCGAATCGGCGGCGCCACCTACCAGGTGCCGATGGAAGTTCCTTCGGCTCGTTCCTTGTCTCTGGCTATCCGCTGGATGCTGGATATAATCCGCAAGCGCAAAGGAAAACCGATGTCCGAGAAACTCGCCGGGGAACTGCTGGATGCTTATAAGGGCGAAGGCGAGACTATTAAGCGTCGGGATGAAGTTCACCGCATGGCCGAAGCCAATAGGGCGTTTGCGCATTATCGGTGGTAGCGCTCGGCTGTCTGGTTCGCTGAACAACCTGCGAGCCGGACAAGACTACGCAATTCGGGTATGAGACTCTCCGTGTTCTCAATACTACTCCGTATGAGCCACGGATACTCATACCCTCATTCTGCTTGTCTTGTTTCCGTCTCTCCGCTAAGTTCTGCGAAACAGACAATCCTCGCTTGAAGAAAAACTGTAAAACGAGTAGTAGGACAGGCGTCCCGCCTGTCTTTTTTTGTCATTCCCGCGTGTAGTAAGCGGGAATCCACACCACTTCAACATTTACTGGATTTTTTGTAGTTGCCGAGCTTGCTCGGCGCCGTTAATGTAGGGGCTCAATTTATCGAGCCCGCTGTGTCATTCTGAGCGTAAGCGAAGAATCTCGTTTTCAATCATTAATGTAGGGGAGGGGCTCTGCCCCCTCCCGGCAGTTCTTCCAACATCGCCCACCAAATTTTATATCAATTCGCTTTTAATCGTCTCTCGGTGTCTAAATCACGCAATGTAATTCCTGATGGAAAATCTATGGAAGTACTTTCCGGAGACACTGCTACACCGGCAGATACATCTGTAATTGAAAACACGCTTTTATTTTCGTAAGACTTGCCATTTGCGTCTGTCCCTCGTTTAGTCATAACCATAGATTTAGGAAACCATACCCCGCCTTTAATCTGCGTGTATTCTTCGAAAGAAACCGTTCTTTCTTCTGATGGGCCGCTAATTTCAATCAATCTTGGACAAAAACCGATTGCAGGGTCAAGGTAAGCCTTCCAATCTTTTTCATAGCCTAAACTCTTATTTCCTTCAATTACCCAGCAAGGAATACCATTGATGGCTTTCTTATCGCTATTTATATTGACTTTGCCGCTTTTAAGCAAATCAAGAAGGGTCCATCCTGCAGCAGTACCAACTACGGGAGTATAAACTGTTTCAACCATATCTCCGCTGCTTAATCCGCTACTTTGAATTCCGGTTCCGAATTCACCCGTCTGTTCGCCGCTTGGGTTAATTGTTATGGCTTTCCAGAAATTAGTGTCTATTTCGTATCGCTCTTTGTTGGTCATGCGCCACACGCCGTTTTTAAAATATTTAGATTCCAGAAATAGAATTTTGGGGGTCCGCACGTACCAAACTTCACGACTTCCTGTTGTCTTTACACCATTAATAAAACCGATTGTTTTCCATTTTACGCTAAGAGCAGGGGAACTTTGGCTTTCTTGTATCTTTAAAGATGTTACTAAAAAATCAACTGATGGAACTTGTTCACTACTTGCAAAAGAGTAACTGGTGCTTAACGCAACTATCCAACCTATAAAAAATACCTTTAAAATTATTCTCTTTACAGTATTCATTTGGAATCCTCCCCTTGCTCATCAAAAAGAAATATTTTAGCCTGATGTCTTGTCTTATCTGTCATATTTTACTCCGATATATCTATTCGTCAATTTAAAAACTCCAAATTTCAGCCCCGTCATTCCCGTTGGCGGGCTTTGCCCGCCGACTGTGTCCGCCGAAGCCTTGCGCGCAGGCGGAAGCTCGTGTTGTTTTGTTAAGCTCGTTTTTACTAAAGCTCCGCCGAGCGAAGGCGGGCGAAGAGCAGGTTTCCTTCCAGGAAGAGGTCAAAGTTCTCGTTTTTGAGCAGGCCGTTTTTTACTTTTTGGCTGAGACTGTTCAGCGGGACAAAAAGAAATGTCTGCCGGTTTGGAAACCGCCCGACTTTCAGGTAACCGCCGCTGCGCCCCATTACCACCGCGCCGATTTTACCCTCTTTATTGTCTTTGGCCAGACGTCCGACGGCCGGCGTCCGGGTGAAAGCGTACCGGTCTAAATCCCAGGTGGTGGTAACCCGGTAACGCCGGAAATTACCGAGAGCGTCTGGCAATTTTAACGAGCGTACTTCCCTCAGGTTTCCGGTTACCGAGATATTATCCCCGAACGATTTCCATTCCATCTTTGAAAATTATAACATAATTGACGCATCTTCCGCGCTAATGCTAAAATAAAAACGTGCGTATTCTGCTTCATGTCTGCTGCGGACCCTGTGTTTTGGGTCCTCAAGAAGCGCTTATTAAGGAAGGGAATCAACTAACCGGTTATTGGTATAATCCGAATATCCATCCTTACTCTGAATACCAGCGGCGGCTGATGACCGCCGGTTTTCTGTTTGAGAATCTCCGGATATCCTGGTTGGTGGAGCCGGCGGATTTTTCCGGTTTTCTTTCCGAATTGGTCGGAGCTCAGCGCGAAGGAAGTCGGTGTCTCTTCTGTTGGCGGCACCGTCTGGAAAAAGTTGCTCTGGCCGCGAAAACAGGCGGCTTTGATGTTTTTACCACCACGCTTCTGGCCAGCAGTTACCAGGACCACCAGGCCCTGAAAGAACTCGGCTTGGAAATAGGCGAGAAGGTTGGAGTTCCGTTTCTTTACCGGGATTTTCGGATAGGCGGGAAAGAGGCACGCGCCCAAAGCAGAAATCTGGGCCTTTATCATCAAAATTATTGCGGTTGTCTTTATAGCGAGTGGGAGAAATTCAATGAACGGTGAACAGTAAAATATTCAAGATTTAAAGCAGTTATCATTCACAACTCACTATTCAAGAATTCACTGTTTTTGTAACGGAGGTAAAATGAACCTGATTGAGGAGATTGAAAAAGAGTTTAAGAAAGAAATCCCCGCGGTTAAGCCCGGCGATGAGGTTGCGCTGCACCTGAAGGTGGTTGAAGCCGGAAAAGAGCGCGTCCAGATATTCAAGGGAACGGTTATCGCCATGCGGGGCAGCGGTACCGGCGCCACAATGACAGTGCGGAAGGTTTCGTACGGAGAAGGCGTGGAACGCATCGTGCCTCTTTACAGTCCGATTCTCAAGAAAATTGAGATTCTTAAATCGGGTAAGAGCCGACGGGCCAAATTGTATCATTTGCGGGACGGGGAGTTACGAAGCGCTCATTAAGGCTTGTAACATTATGCCCGAAGAACCCGGCAAAAAGAAAGACGGAAAGAAAGAGTTGGGCCAGACCGGCGAAAGGATGGCCGAGGTATTCTTGCGAAAGCAGGGGTATCGTATTTTGGAGCGTAATTATCAAACCCCATACGGCGAGATTGACCTGATTGCCCGGGAAGCCCGGGAGACCGTATTTATTGAAGTCCGGACCCGCCGGGGAATAGATTTCGGGACCCCGATAGAATCTCTAACTCGAAACAAGATTTCCCACTGGGAAAAATCAGCTTCCGCTTACCTGCAGAAGTCAGGCGAGTTTGACCAGCCCATCCGTTTTGATTTTGTAGGCGTTGACCTTTCCGAAAAGACCCCCAAGATTTCCCTGACCAAGAATGTAATATGATTTCCGCCGTCAATTCCCTGGGTATCTTTGGCTGCAATGCTTATCCGGTAAGGATTGAAGTGGATGTTTCCGGCGGTCTGCCCGGGATATCCATCGTCGGCCTTCCGGACCAGGCGGTCCGGGAGAGCCGGGATAGAATTAAACCGGCCATCAAGAATTCAGGCCTTCCTTTCCCCTACCGCCGAATTACCGTTAACCTGGCCCCGGCTGAAATAAGAAAAGAGGGTCCTTCCTTCGACCTGGCGGTTGCCGTTGCGCTGGTGGCCACCAGCAGAATGCCTTCCCTCACGGCTGAAACTCTGGCCGGGTTCTATATTTTAGGTGAACTTTCCCTGCAGGGAGAAGTGCGCCGGGTTCGGGGCGTATTGCCGATGGCTGTTTTTGCCCGGGAGCATCGGATTAAGAAAATTATCCTGCCTCGGGAAAACGCTCCGGAAGCCGCGATTGTCGAAGGCCTGGAAGTCTATCCGGTGTCAACTCTTTCGGAAGCAGTCTCCTTTCTTCAGGGGGAGTTAGAGATAGCGCCGTTCCGTTTGGAATCCGGCGCGTTGTTTGAAGCGCGGCCTGAGTATCCTTTTGATTTTTCGGAAGTCCGGGGCCAGGAGTTTGCCAAGCGGGCGTTGGAAGTGGCGGTTGCCGGCGGGCACAATATTGTTTTTGTCGGACCGCCGGGCGCCGGTAAGACGATGCTGGCGAAAAGGGTTCCGTCAATTCTGCCGTTGCTTACCCTCGATGAAATGATTGAGACCAGTAAGGTTTACAGCCTTGCCGGTCTCCTGCCGGAAGAGGGGCTTATCCGGAACCGTCCCTTTCGTAATCCGCACCATACCGTTTCCGATATAGCGTTAATCGGCGGCGGCTCCATACCCAAGCCCGGAGAGGTCAGTCTTGCCCACAACGGAGTTCTATTTCTGGATGAACTTCCGGAGTTTGACCGCAGCGTGCTGGAAGTTTTACGCCAGCCTCTGGAGGAGGGGCTGGTCCACATTTCCCGGGCTAAAGGTTCGGTCTCTTTTCCGGCCTCCTTTATCCTGATTGCCGCGATGAATCCCTGTCCCTGCGGCAATCTCGGTAATCCCCGGAAATCCTGTCGCTGTCCGGCGGCGCAGATTGCCAAATACCGCAGCAAGCTTTCCGGCCCGCTCCTGGACCGGATTGACCTGCACGTGGAGGTTCCGCCGGTACCGTTTGCCGATTTGAGCGATAACCGGCCCTCCGGCGAAAGTTCTCAAATGATACGCAACCGGATTCAGTCTGTCCGGCAGGTTCAGGCGAAACGTTATCAGGGTCAGAAGACTGTAACCAACGCCTCCCTAACCGGCCGGCAGATTAAAGAGCATTGCCTGCTTACGCCGGAAGCCGAGAACCTCTTGAAGGCTGCCATGGAGCGTTTTTCCCTGAGCGCCCGTTCCTACGATAAATTGAAGAAGGTCGGCCGGACCATCGCGGACCTTGATAAATCCGAAAAGATAGAGGTGGAACACATCTCCGAAGCCATTCAGTACCGGGCTTTAGACAGAAAGGTGTGGGTGTAGTTCCACCTTGGAGAAATTATGACAAAGATATTTTTCGCCATCCGTCGGTCATTTATTATTTGTCTGCTGTTCTTGTTTTGTTTTTTTCCGTCGGTTTTTACGGTATCCGCGGATGATTACCTTAGCATGGGAAGGAATGAAACTCCTTTCCCTATTACCAAATGGGAACCAATTATGACGTGCCGGTTTGATGACCCGGCCGAGATGAGTAGATTTATTGTTACAGAAGGAACGTGGAAAATCAAAGACGGTAAATTGTGGGCTATTGAGGGGGAGGGGAACCGCGGCATCCTGTTATGTCATTCGCAAGGAGAAGCTGTGCGGGTTGAGCTGAAGGTGACCAATTACGCCGATACAAAAGGCCGTATCGGTGATGTCAGCATCCTGATAAATACCGCGCCGGAGAAAGGATATTTTTCCAAGGGGTATGCGTTTACAACCGGTTCTTACTACAATACCTGCACTACTTTTTACCGCAAGGAATGCAAACTTGCGCGTACCGAGTGCTCACCTCTGAAACCCGGAAAATCAAGCACAGTGATTCTGGAACAATACCGCGGTCACATTCGCTATTGGGTAAATGACCGGATAGTCCTCGAAGCATGGGACCGGGACCCTCTGCCGCTTAATGAGGAGTTGTGGGTTGGTCTGCGGACGTGGGCGACTTTGATGGCGGTTGATTCCGTCATTATTTCACGGGCAGCGGTATCGGCGAAATAGCTAAAGTACAATCAATAAGTCCGGTTGCACCATCGCGGATCTGGATAAATCCGAAAAGATAGGAGTGAGCGTATCTCCGAGGCCGTACAGTCCCTGCAGTTATTGCCTCTCCTTTGTCCGATGTGCTATCATTTATCCGGATATGAAAAAGAGAAACAAACCGGTTTTATTGACCCTGGCGGTTTTGGTTGGCACAGCCGCTTTCTTTTTCGGTTATTACCTTCCGGAAATATCCGGTAATTATCTTGCCTGGCGGGTGAAGTCCGGCAGTAAGGGCAAAATACAGTTTTTAAGTCCGGTTTTTAATTCGGGGCCGGGCCTGACCGTGGAAAAAATAGTTTTTAGCGATTGGAACAAGTCGCCGTTTTCGTTTTCCGTAACAGACCTTACCATTCAAAACCTGGCGTCCAATCCTGGTTTTAAACCGTTTTTAATTGCCCTGGCCGCGAAAGGAAAGGTTGGTTCTTCTAATCCGGAACGGTTAAAGATAAACGGACGAATAACCGGTAATTTTCTTACCGGTTCCTACGATGTTTCAAACCTTAAGGTAAAGATTGAGAATGTTGGTGAAATCTCCGTTTCTGGCCGCATTGAAACCAAGGGAACGGAGAACAGCCGGATCACGATAAACCTGGCCGATTTTTCCCTGGCGGAATTGAAAAAATCACTTGGCTTGGCCACGCTTCCGACGCAGGGTAGTTTGCGGGGGCAGGTTGTGCTGACTCTGGCGCATCCGAATGGTCAATGGAAAGCCCAGCGGCTTGACGGCGGGGTCATCTTTTCCGGTCTCCGGTTTGAGAAACAGAAAATCTCGTCTCTTTCCGGAGAAGCGCAGGGGTTCTACGATTTCGCAACCGGTTCCGGCCAGATAAGTTCGGCGCGTATTTTAACCCAATCCGGCGGCAGTCTGTCTCTCTCCGGGAATGTTACCCGAAAAGGTTTCGACCTGTCTTTTGCTTCCGATGGTCTTCAACTAGAGGATTTGATTGAAGCGCTGCCGGTGCCGGTCCGGGAAAAGATGGGATTAAAGATGGGAAATGTAGTGGGTAAAGCGACCTATGATTCGGAAAGCGGAACCCTTGGTTCCAACGTTTCGTTTTCTTTTTATGAAGCGGTTGGAGGCGGAGACCTTTTGGTTCGGCGTTCCGAAAGCGGAAAGCCTTCAATTTCAGGGCATCTGAATCTGGCCGGACTTGACCTTTTGTCCCTGTCAACCATTTACGGAAATGGCGCGCAGATGTCCGGAATCGCCAACCTTGACTATGTTTTTCAAACCGGGGAAAGCGGTCTTGAGTCCTGGCGAGCCCTGCTTGAGACCGTGTCGATGAAAGGTGTCCGGCAGTACCTGAACGTCCGCGCTTTGAAAGCGCTGCTGGCAATAAGCAACGGTTCTTCGGTTAAGTTTCTGTCCGGGAAGGATTATGGATACCGAAAATTAAAAGCGGCCGTTGCTTATCAAGATGGTCTGTTAAGCATTGAGGGTCTTGCCCGGAAAGAAAAGGATAGGGACTATATACTTTTAGGCAATTTATTGGGTTATAGAGTGAATGTTGCCATAGATCCCAGATTTAATACGATAAAAATGGATGATTTAAAACAGCGGATTAACCAGGTTTTTAGCAACTGACATATGGGTCGCCTTCGCCAAGGCTATGGCGACCGAAGGAGGATACAATGCGGAAAATTGGATTGATTTTCGGATTAGTTTTTTTGTTAGCCGGGTGTTTGTCGGTTAACGTTTACGTCACTTTTCCCCAGGAAAAGATTGACAAGGCGATGGAGGGATTGGAACTGCAAATTCAACCGGCCGCTCCTTCGTCGGCTGTTCCCAAAAAGCAGAGCCGTTTGAGTCCTGTTGAGTTGAGTCCACTCTGCGGGGTGAATCCCCGGTGTTTTCTGGAACCGACGCCTCTTTATGCGGAAACAATTAGTTCTGAAGTGAAGACCACGTCTTCGGTTATTGACGAGGCAAAGGCGCGGCGGATAGAGCGTCTTTCCGATATTCAGGGTTACAAAGACAAAAAGATACTTGGTGAGAATAAGGATGGATTGCTGGATATACGGTCAACTGAAGGACTGGACGGAAAGCAGGCGGCACTGCTCCAGAAAATAGTAAAAGAGGAGAATAGCGACCGAATGACAATTTATCGGGAGATAGTTCAGATTAACAGCATGTCTTCGGCGCAGGTTAAAAATGTCCAGGCAGCCGCTGCCAAAGCCAATCGGAAATTGGCGAAAGACGGTGAATGGATTCAAAATGATGACGGTACCTGGGAGGCAAAAAAGCCGCCAATTAAAAAGTGAGGCCGACGGTACGCTTTCGGGGAATTTAACGCCGTAAACATAAAAGGGATGAAAGAAATCAGTGGGAAAAAATTGCTGTGGGGCCTCTTTTTTTCGGCTCTGCTGCTGCGTCTCCTTTTTGTCATAGTGCTGCCGTTGGACGCGGGTGATTCCCCGGAATATGATAATTACGCACTGCATCTTTTAAACGGCCTGGGTTTTTCCGCCAATCTGAATCGGCCGCCGATGTACCCCGGTTTTCTGGCGGGCATCTATTTCTTTTTCGGCCACAGTTTTTCGGCGGTGAGGATTGTCCAGGCTCTTTTGGATTCGGTGACCTGCCTGTTTACTTTTTTTATCGGAAAAAGGGTTTTTGGAGACAAAAGACCGGCTTTGCTGGGAGGATTGCTGACCGCGGTTTCTCCTTCCCTGATTGCTTCCACTTCTTATATCCTGACGGAAACCCTGACCGCGTTCTTGTTGGCGGCCGCGGTTCTCTTGTTAATGAAGGCCCAGACCGAGAACAAAAAACAGGGATGGCTGCTCTCGGGTGTTGTGCTAGGGTTGGCAACCCTGACCCGGCCGGTTACCATCCTTTTTCCGTTCTTTCTGCTGGCCGGATTTCTTATTTTTGCGCGAAGAAAGGCAAGAGCCGTTTTTATGGTTACCGTATTTTGTTTGGGGATGGCACTCCCGATTTTGCCTTGGACGGTACGTAACGCTCTTGTCTTCCACCGTTTTGTCCCGGTAGCCGTCGGCAGCGGTTTTAATCTCTGGGTGGGCAGCTACCTTCCTTGGGACGGCGATTACAACTGGAAAGACTTAAGCGATTCAAAGGAATTGGTTAAAGGGCTTCCGCAGATTGAAGCGGACCGAAAGTTTTTCGCGGAAGGAGTAAAAAACATTAAACAGCACCCGGCGGATTACGCGTTGCTCTGCGTGAAAAAAATGGGCCGGTTCTGGCTGCAGGCTCCGGGCGGAAAACAAGTTTTGGATAAAAGGCCGACGGCAAAAATACTGGTTTTCGCTTTTCAATATTTTTTGCTCCTGTTCTTTCTTTTTGGGGTATTTTCTGCTTGGAAAGAGAGGAACGCCCGGGTTTGTCTTCCGGTTTTGATGATATTTTACTTTACTTTCGCCCACCTGTTTTTACTGGCGATTCCGCGTTATCATATTCCGGTTTTGCCGCTGGTAGCCGCGGTTGCCGGCGGCGGACTTCTGAAGATACTGCATCTGAAAAAGAATGAAGATTTCAATTATTGTCCCGGTCCACAATGAAGAGCGGACGATTGCCGAAATTATCCGGCGCGTAAAAGCGGTCAATTTCACTAAAGAAATTATTGTAATTGACGACGCTTCCACCGATACGACCAATCATATATTAGACCGGGTCAGCCGGGAACAGGATTCCGGCAACCAGATTAAGGTTCTTCGGCATCTTCGGAACCAGGGGAAGGGCGCGGCCATTCGCACGGGTTTAAAAGAGGCGGTCGGTGACATCGTCATTATTCAGGACGCGGATTTGGAATATGACCCGCAGGATTATGCTGGGCTCATCCAGCCGATTATTGACGGAAAAACAAGCGTTGTTTACGGTTCCCGGTGCCTGAGTAAAAACAGAATTTCTTCCCCCGGTTTTTTTCTGGGTGGGAAACTGCTTTCTTTTTTAACCAACCTTCTTTACCGGGCGGGAATTACCGATGAGCCCACGTGCTATAAGGTTTTTAAGCGAGAAGTTTTGCAGGGTTTAGATTTAAAGTGCCGGCGTTTTGAATTCTGCCCCGAGGTTACGGCCAAGGTTCGGAAAAGAGGATACAGAATATATGAAGTGCCGATTCGCTACTATCCCCGGAAGATAAAAGAAGGAAAGAAAATCAGGTTTTCCGACGGTATTTCCGCTATCTGGACCCTGATTAAATACCGGTTTATTGATTGATTTAATGTTTTTTTAAATATGTTTGTTTTATTTTGTACTTCTTCAAGAGAGGCTTGTTTCTTTTGCAACACTTCGCGAAGTGGCAGTGCAAAATAAGCAAAACGACAGAATGAGTATCCGTGGCTTGCCTTGAATTTCAGGCAAGAACACGGAGAGCCTCGTTCTGGAGTTGCGTAATTTTGCTTGGCGCGTAGCGTGTGTAGCAAAAGAAACAACCGAACGTTCTATGGGAAAACGACGAAAAGGCAGGGAGTTGGCGTTGCGGTGTCTTTATTCGCTGGACGTGCTTCCGACCGGAGGGGTTGAGGAACGGCTGGCGGATATTATCAAAGAGGAGGCGGCGGAGAAAACGACGCAGGCATTTGCCTGGGAACTGTTATCCGGCGTTAAGGAAAACCAGGAATATTTTGACCGGCTCATATCGCAATACGCGACCAACTGGTCTTTGGACCGGGTGGCGGTTATCGACCGTAACATTCTGCGTCTTTCGCTTTATGAAATGCTCCGAAAGAACGAGGAGATACCGCCGGCGATTTGTATTGATGAAGCGATTGAATTGGCAAAGTCCTACGGTAGCGAGGATTCCTACCGGTTCATTAACGGAATTCTAAATAAGATCAAGGAAGATTTGGATTCGGGAAAGATAGATTTTCCACAAAAAAGTCCATAAAATTCTTTTCGTGGAAAAGTTCCACGTAACGACAGACCACCGGAATGTTTTCCGCCTCATCCTTCATGTCCTGGGACAGGAGCATCATCTTGGAGCCGGTGAGCGCGGTATTTCCCACGAAACGAATCTTTTCCAGCGGAACCGACGGCAGGAGCCCCAGACGCAAAGCCGCTTCCGGGTTGATGTAGGAACCGAAGGCGCCGGCCAGCAGGATTTCATCCAACTCGGCAAGAGATACGGGAATTTTTGCCAGCAGAATTTGAATCCCGGCGGCGATGGCGGCTTTAGCCAGTTGTAACTGCCGGATGTCCTTTTGAAAGATGGCGATGTTGGTTTTCGGAGCCAGAACGAACCGGCGTTCTCCTTTTTCTTCCTGCAGCCGGTCAAGAATTTCTTTTGGCAGTTCGGGCAAATCTTCCCTGGATTTCAGGCGGCCGTCTGCACTGATTATTCCGCAGCGCAGGAGTTCGCTGACCCCTTCCACCAGGCCGGTTCCGCAGATGCCCCGCGGCGGTTGTTCCGCGATGGTGCCGCACAGAACACGTTCGGTAATTTTTACTTTATCTATGGCGCCTGATTCCGCCCGCATTCCAAAATGGATATTGGCGCCTTCGAAGGCGGGTCCGGCCGCGGCGGAAGTGCACCAGATGCCTTCCCGGTTTCCGACTACAATTTCGCCGTTGGTCCCGATGTCAACAAAAAGGCGCAGGGCTCTTTCGTGATGCTGGTTGGTTGTCAGAATACCGGCTACCGTATCCCCGCCGACAAATCCGCTGATGAGCGGTCCCACCCGGACAACCGCGTCGTGGTTGACGGCCAGCCCCAGTTTTTTTGCCGGCAGGCTGATGGAACCTTGATAGACGCCGACGTAAGGGCTGATAGCCAGGGCCGCTGCCGGCAATCCCAGGAAAAGGTGTTCCATAGCCGTATTGCCGACCAGCATAATTTCGTAAATATTTTCCGGACTGACGCCGGATTTCTGACAGACCTCGGCAATTATTTCGTTAAAACTACCGACGACCGCTTTTTGGAGAATGTCCGAACCGTTTTTTTCAGTAATGGTGTAATTGATTCGGCTGACGACATCGGCGCCGTATGTTGATTGGGGGTTTAACCGGGAAGCCACGGCCATTTCCCGGGCGCTGCCGATGTCAAGCAGTGAACCGACGATGGTGGTGGTGCCGAGGTCAAATGCCAGGCCGAAAGATTGACCGGCGGTATCACCGGGTTCAAGGGAAATCAGGTGTTTTCCTTCCAGTACCGCCGTTATTTTGAAATTACCGGTTCTCAAGATGTCCGGCATTCGTTTGAGCAGGTAGATGTTGATGGTAATATCTTCTTCTTTTAATCCGGAAGAGTCCGCAATTGCCGATTTCATTCTTTTCCAGTCGGGCCGCTGGTCTTCAATGGTGGGTGGCTGTAGTTGGAGATAATATTTTCGGATGGATGTGTGGACTTTGATATCCCGGGTAAGTCCGGAGACCAGAACTTTAAGGTTGAAAAAGCGGGATTCCGGCGGTATGAAGACAGTTAAATCACAATCAATGATTTTTGTCTGGCAGGCCAGTCGGTAACCTTCTTTGAGTCGTTCCGGCGTGATGTGCTTCTTTTCCAATTCATTCGGCGCCGGCGCCGGTTCCACTTGCACTTGACACTTACCGCAGGTTCCGCGGCCGCCGCAGAAAGCGGTGAGTCCGATATTTGTCCGCCGGGCCAGTTCCAATACGGTCAGTCCGGGTAGGCCGGAAGATTCGATTCCTTCCGGCTGGAAAATTACTTTAAAGTCCATAGGTTGCTTCCACGACGCTTTTCATCCCGCCCCGGCTGCTGAATTCACCGGTCACCCGGGCCCATTTTGGATTGGTGCCTGCGACCACGTCTTTCAAGATGCGGTTTACCGCGTTTTCGTAAAATATGCCCAGGTTTCGGTAAGCAAGGAAATAAAGTTTCAGAGATTTTAACTCCAGGCATTGTTTGCTTGGCTGGTAACGGATGGTTATGGTGCCGAAATCCGGCAGACCGGTTTTGGGACAGACCGAGGTAAATTCTGGATAAGTGATTGTGATTTCGTAACCGGGGAATTGGTTGGGCCAGGTTTCAATGCCGGGCAGTTTTTCCGTGAGGCCTTTTTTTGCTTCTTTTGAACCGTAGCTATTTTTTCGTAATCTTTTAGCCATAAGATTTATTATAACACATTTTTCTGAACTTGTTCTGATAGACAAACTGGCAAGGTTTGAGGTAGAATAAATACGGAGTAATCCCTATGATACCGATAGATTTAAGTTTGGCGCTGGGCCTTTATTTGTTGGTTGGGGTTGGAATCATCTCCCTGCTCTGGCTGGTCAGCGAAAGCCGTCGTCGGGCAGCCGATTTAAGTCCAAAGGAAAACCGGGAGTGGGCTTGCGGTTTGTGTTTGTATCAATATATCGACAGCATCGCCGAGCGTTTTTCCCGTTGCCCGCGTTGCGGTAATTTGAACAAGAAATGATGCGTTATCGTGTTATATTGAGGGAACGTTAGTGATCGAAAGCCCACCTTCGCAAACTGGACGCCTGACAGAAGCGGCTTCGCCGCCCCCGGCGTCCATGCTACGGCGGGCAAAGGAGGACGCATGATTACCAAGATTGGTTTTGTGGCTGGTGATATCTGGCAGTACCTTGATAAGAAGCCGGAAGGCGCTTTGCTCAAGGAACTCTGCCGGGATATTGATGACCCGCGCGATTATCTTTTAATGAGTCTGGGTTGGTTGGCGCGGGAAGGGCATGTAATTGTGCAGGAAGCCAAGGTGCCTGTCCGCGGTCCCCGCGACTACAAAGTGATTTTGCGAAAGAAGAAATAATTTGCTGCCTTAAGGGTCTGTCTCATAATAAAATTGCCTATTTGCCGGAGGCGATTTTGGAGTGAGACAAGGAGCGAAAAAATTGTGTAGTCACTGTACTACTCAATAGATGGGCAACGCCGCAATGACCCAAAAGCGGGGCTTCCAATCGGCAATTTTATTATGAGACAGACCCTAAGAGTCGGTGTGGTTGGCGCCTCCGGCGCCGTAGGACGACGGATGGTTTCCATTTTGGAGGAGCGTAATTTTCCGGTGGAGTCCCTTCGCCTCTTTGCTTCCGTGCGCTCCGAAGGAAAGCCCGTTCCTTTTCGGGGCAGTATGGTTCGGATTGAGCGGTTGACCCCGGATTCATTTGACCGGAATATTGACTTGCTTTTTTTCTCCGCCGGTACCGCTATCAGCCGGGAATATGCGCCGATTGCCGCGAAGTTAGGAATTTTTGTAGTTGACAATTCTGCCTGTTGGCGCATGGATGAAGCGGTACCTCTGGTAGTACCCGAGCTAAACGCAGATGCGTTGCGGCCGGAGAAAAAGATAATCGCCAACCCCAATTGTTCTACAATTCAAATGGTATGCGCGCTTTATCCCTTGCACCTGCGGGCGCGCATTAAGCGGGTTATTGTTTCAACTTACCAGGCGGTTTCCGGGGCTGGTCAGAAAGCAATCGTAGAGTTGGAATCCCAAATTAAGGCCTTGGCGGAAGGAAACCGGGTAAATCCGCTTGTTTTCGCGCACCAGATTGCCCACAACCTCATTCCCCAAATCGACGTTTTTTTGGAAAACGGCTACACCAAAGAAGAGATGAAGATGATTAATGAAACCCGGAAGATTATGGGTGATGATTCCTTGATGATTACCGCAACCTGCGTGAGGGTTCCGGTGTATATCGGACACAGTGAGGCGGTAACCGTTGATTTTGCCGAAAAACTTTCGGCTGCCCAGGCAACCGAAATCCTGAAATCTACGCCGGGCGTATTGGTTATCGACGAACCGAATAAGTCATTATATCCGCTACCAATTCTAGCGGCCGGACGGGACGAGGTTTTTGTCGGCCGTATCCGCAAAGACCTTTCCTGCGAAAACGGGATATCGTTCTGGATAGTGTCCGATAATTTGCGTAAGGGCGCCGCGCTGAATGCGGTGCAGATAGGGGAATCACTGCTGCGAAAAAAATATTTTTCTTGTGACCGTATCTAGGGTCTGTTATGAAACAGACCTTTAAGCTGATTGTTTCTTACCGGGGTACTGATTTCTGCGGGTGGCAAAAACAGAATAACGGAAATTCTCTGCAGGAAACCGTGGAAGAGACCCTGGCGCGTATTTTGTGCGAGAAGGTCGGGGTGATTGCTTCCGGACGTACTGATGCCGGCGTGCACAGTCTGGGACAGGTGGTGGCATTTCGAACGGACGTTAACCGTTCCGCCGAAAATATAATACAGGGGTTGAACGGGCTTCTTCCCGACAGCGTTCGGATTCTTTCCGTCCAAAAGGTGTCTGATGATTTTCACCCTCAGTTTCAGGCGAAAAAAAAGGCCTATCGTTACCTGATTCAAAATACGAGCGCGGCGAATCCGCTTATTTCACCCTACGCCTATTTCTTCCCGGAAAAATTGAATTTGAAAAATATGCGTCAGGCAGGCGCTTACCTGGTCGGCCGGCACGATTTTACCGCTTTCCAGGCCAGCGGACTTCGCCCGTCGAAGGCAGCTTCGTCCGCCGAAGGCGGGCGTAAAGTTAAGGATCCGGTAAGAACTATTTACAACTTGACGGTAAGAGAGGAGCCTTTAGACCTTTTTCGGGCGGTTGGGTTGGTTGGCATTACCGTCGTGGGCAGCGGATTTCTCTATAAGATGGTTCGGAACATCGTTGGTACGCTTCTGGAAGTCGGGCGGGGTAAAATTAAGCCGGAGGCAGTACAAGGAATTTTGGAATCAGGCGACCGGAGAAAAGCCGGAAAGACCATGCCGGCTTACGGCCTTACTTTGTTGTGGGTAAAGTATTAGATGCGGGAATAGTGAATCGTAAATGGTTATTAAATCTAACGAACCGCTGGCGAAATACACCACTTTCAAGATTGGAGGAAGGGCTGCTCTTTTTGCGGAACCGGAGAACCTTCGCGAGGTAAAAGAACTGGTCAGTCGGGCAAAGGAGAAAAATCAATCTTTTTTCATACTGGGCGCCGGCAGTAATCTTTTGATTCGGGATGAAGGTTTTAATGGTATTGTTATTTCCACCCGAAGACTTAATCGGATTTCGCGGATCGGTAAGTATGTTCAGGCGGAAAGCGGCGTTCTTGTTTCGCAAATACTTAAATTTGGGGTAAAATATAATTTGGCCGGATTTGAATTTTTGACCGGGATTCCCGGGTCGCTCGGCGGCGTTTTGCTTATGAATTCCGGAGTTAGAGCCCCTAAAGAACAATCTATTTCCCTGGTGGTTGCCGGGATAAAAGTGTTGGATGAAAATTTGGAGGAAGTAGAATTAACCGCCGCGGAAGCATCTTTTTCCTATCGTTATTCCGGTTTGTCCCGTTTTCCGTTTATTGTTTCCGCAAGTCTGGAGGCAAAACCGGTTGGGCGGAACGATGAAATCAAGCAGAAGATCAACGCTCATATTTTCGGGCGAAACAGCAGTCAGCCTAGGGGATATCCGTCCGCCGGTTCCATATTCAAGAATCCAGCCGGTGAAGCGGCCGGACGCCTGATTGAGTCGGCCGGTTGTAAGGGCTGGCGTCGGGGAGGCGCGGTTGTTTCGGATAAACACGCCAATTTCATTCTCAATATTGACCACGCTACCGCTGCCGACGTTGTAGGTTTAATTGAAAAGATTCGGAAAGTGGTTTACGATAAATTTAACGTTAGTTTGGAATTAGAAATAAAAATCTTATGAAGACGGTGGTGGTTTTGGCCGGCGGAGATTCTCCGGAAAGGGAAGTTTCTCTTCGCAGCGGAACCGGTGTGGCCCGGGCCCTGAAAGAAGGCGGATTTGCCGTAAAGGTTTTAGACCCGATCGAACCGGATTTTCCCGCGAAATTGTTGGGCGTAAAGAACATATACGCTGTTTTCATTGCTCTGCACGGCGGTAAAGGAGAAGACGGAACAATTCAGGGGTTTTTGGAAACTCTCGGATTGCCTTACACCGGTAGCGGGATATTGGCCAGTGGACTGGCGATAGACAAAATCCTTTCGAAACACCTCTTTGTTTCGGCCGGATTGCCGGTTCCGCCTGCTTGTCTGCCGCGAGACCTTCCGTTAGTTGTCAAGCCGGCTCACGGCGGTTCCACGCTGGGAATCTCCATCGTTAAAAAGAAAAATGACTTGGCGGCCGCTCTTGCCCTTGCCCGAAAATATGACGCGCGTATTCTGACGGAAAAATTCATTTCCGGAATCGAAATTACCGTTGGTATCCTGGGCAACGAAAACCCCCGGATACTACCTGCCATTCAGATTGTGCCGGCCAGCGGTTTCTACGATTACCAGGCAAAATACGCGCCGGGTGGAAGCCGGCATTTGATACCGCCGGAACTTCCGTTTAAATGGGTATGCCGGGCGGGTGAAGTGGTGCTTGCCGCTCACCGGTTGTTGGGTTGTCGCGGTCTTTCGCGCAGCGAGGTTATCATTGACCAAAACGGCAACCCCTATCTTTTAGATGTCAATACTATACCGGGTTTCACCGCAACCAGTCTCTTTCCGGAGGCGGCTGCCGCGGCCGGTATTTCTTTCGGTGAATTGACCCGGCAGTTGGTAGAACTGGCCCGGGAGCGATAATTAGTAGTTATAAACGCATGAAAAAAAGAAGCCCGCAAAAATTCAAAAGCAGACGCGCGAAAGAGGAAAAATCCCGGAACCGTCCCTGGTGTTTCCTGGTTTTTATGGCGGCAATTCCGGCGTTTGTTTATATTATCTATTCAATGTCAATGGGTATTTTTTACAGCCCGCTCTTCAAGATTAAAAAAGTTACGGCGGATATTCCCGGGCTTGACCTTTCATCTTTTTGCGGGCGGAACATATTTACGGTTTCCCTCTCGGAAATAGCAGACAGGGCCAGGAATGATCCCTGGGTTTCCGGAGTAGCGGTGCACCGTACTTTTCCCGATGCTCTCCATGTTTCGGTAATTCCGCGGACTCCTTTTGCGTACCTTGTGCTTCCGACCAAGCGTTTTTTAATGACCAGAGACGGGATGATTGTTCCGGAGGAAAGATGTTCCGATAAACCCGCGTTGGAGATTTACGGCTTGACGCCCGCTGATTTACCCGGCTCAATATTACCGGCTGTTTCGGTTGTTGAACGTTGCCGTCCTTTTGTTTCCCTGCAATCGGTGGCTTTTTCTCCCGGTTTTCTGACCTTAGTTCTTAATACCGGCGAGACGATTCGTTTACCGAAGGAATTTTTGGAAGAAAAACTATCGGTTTTTCGTCAGTTATTTGCCGAATTTAAACAGAAAGGTTTAAGATATGAATATCTGGATCTGCGTTTTGATGACCCGGTTTTTTTGCCGGCAGCGGAAGCAAACGCAGGAAAAACATAGAGAGTGTCATTCAGGGCGCCCGGTGATTTCGCGCGGCTGAATCATTCGCCAGGTTATGGCGGATGAGGTGAATTAGACCCCCATAAAATCTTATGGCAACAAACGGAAACGATTTTTTGGCCGGCATTGAAATTGGTTCGGATAAAACATCAGTTGTCGTGGCGACTCCCCGCGGGCCCGGTTTTGAAGTTTTGGGGTTTGCCGCTGTTCCCACGGTGGGGTTGAAAAATGGCGCGGTTACCAGCATCCCGGAATTGAGCGCCACGGTGGAAAAGGCCGTGATGGAAGCGGAATCATTATCCGGTAAAGCGATTCGTTCCGTAAACCTGTGTCTTTTCGGAGATTATTTCCGTGTTGACAAAAGACAAGGGTCTCTTGAGGTCAGAAATCGTCAGGGTGAGGTGATGGAAACAGACCGGCAGGAAGTAGTTAAAAAAGCTTTTCCCGGCGCTTCATCCGAACATGAAATAGTTCATACCATAATTCAGGAGTATCTGTTGGATGATCGTCGGCAGATAAAGGATCCGGTGGGAATGTCCGGTGAGCGTCTCGGTGTGGGCCTTTTTACGGTGACGGCTGCCGCTAAGCGGGTTAAAGACCTGAAGCGTTGTTTGGAAGAAGTGCATCTGGAAACCAAATCAATCTTTTTTGCGCCGCTGGTGGCGGCCGAAGCGGTCCTTACTCCTGAGGAACTGGAATCCGGGGTGGCTTATTTTGATTTTGGACGAAGTGCTTCCACTCTTTTGATTTTTGAACCCACCCTTCGGGAGATTGAAGTTTTGGGCCGCGGCGGCGACCGGATTAATTATGCTCTCGCTGTTTGTCTTAAAACTACTTCCATCGAGTCGGAAAGAATTAAGAAAGAATACGGTTCCTGTCTGCTGGATGTGGAACCCCGGGAATTATCGCTCTCCAATATTCAAGGGGAATCCAAACAAACAACTAACCGCCGCGAAGTAGCCGAGATTATCGAGGCGGAATTAAAAGATATGTTAATTCCTTTCCGGTCAATTTTCCTGAAATACCGTCCGGCGTTTACCGCGGGCCTGGTTTTGGGCGGAGGCGGCGCTCTTTTGCCGGGTTTGTCGGAATTTTTAGAATCGGAATTGGATATGCCGGTTAGAATCGGGACCGCTCACCGGTTTCACGGATGGGAAAAAGTTTTGAAAAATCCGGCCTATAACGCGGTGTTAGGCGTGGTGCAGGCTTCCGCGGAAAAGCAGACGGATAATAACCAGGATTCTCCCCGGAAGTCAGGTATCAGGAAAGCGATCGGCAAGGTGAGTCGTTTCTGGGACGAACTTTTTTAACCATATTGGATTTATTTTTGGACGCAGATGAACGCAGAAACTACAGGATAATGCTATAAAATAATTATTTTGTATTCGCCAACCTTGGTTGGCTCTTTTAAAACGCCGAGCAAGCTCGGCGACTACATTAGTTTTTAAATCTGTATCTGCGCTTATCTGCGGTAATCTGCGTCCAATTATTGTATGGACAAGAGGTGAAAATATGCTGAAAATTAAACCGGAAGAAAATAGTACCGGAGTTAACATTAAGGTGGTAGGTGTCGGCGGAGCCGGCGGTAACGCGGTCAGTCGGATGGTAGACCGTCTTTCCGGTGTTGACCTGGTAGCGATTAATACCGATAGCCAGGCATTACTTGCGGCCGCCGTTCCGATTAAACTTCAGATCGGCCGTCGGCTGACGGAAGGTTTGGGTACCGGCGCTAATCCGGAAATGGGAAAGTTTGCCGCGAACGAGGATCGGGCGCAGATTTCAGAACTATTAAAAGGGGCCAAGGTTGTCTTTTTAACCTGCGGACTCGGCGGCGGCACCGGTACCGGCGCCGGACCGGTGGTTGCTAAAATCGCTAAAGACAACGGCGCCATAGTACTCGGTTTTGTCACCCTGCCTTTTGCTTTCGAGGGTAATCTTCGGATGGAAATCGCCCGCGAAGGACTTGCGGAATTGCGCAAGCACCTTGATACCCTGATTACGGTTTCCAACGAAAAGATATTTGAGATTGCGTCTCCGGATACGTCCGTTACGGCTGCTTTCGCGATGGTGGATGCAATTCTTTACCAGGGAGTGGCTTCGATTTCCGACCTCATTACCCAGCCGGGTATCATGAATCTGGATTTTGCCGACCTGCGCAAGATTGTGGAGGACGGCGGAGACGGTCTGATGGGAACCGGTTCCGCCGAAGAAGGTTCTAACCGTCCGGAAGAAGCCGCCCGTATGGCCATCAGTAATCCATTCCTGAAGAGAGAAGAATTGGTTACGGCGCGCAGTGTTTTAATCAGTATCGCCGGCGGTGAAAATTTGGGCATCTTTGATGTGCGAAAGGTTGCGGATACGATTTACGAATCGCTTACTCCTCAGGCCGAACGATTTTGCGGAACCGTGGTGGACCAACGTTTGGGCAACGCGATTAAGGTTACGGTAATTGCCACCGGGTTAAAAAAAGTTGATGCCGTGCCTGAGAAGAAGGAGAAAGAGAAAGAACAATTACCGCGTCAGTTGCGCCGACGGGAAAAAGAGGAAAAGACGGAAGAAACTTCTATCTTCGCGACCCCAAGCAGTAACCAGGACGAACCTGCCTATATCAGAAAGAAGCGCGAGACCGAAATGTAACGCAAGGCTTTTCGCGGTGTCGTTTTGAGCCGCGCATGTGAAGAATCTCAACTCAATTAATTTATTTTATCCGTTTACATGAAAATTTTAATTACGGCCGGTCCCACGCGGGAATGGCTTGACCCGGTCCGATTTATAAGTAATCCGGCCACCGGACGGTTGGGTTATCTTCTTGCGGCTGAGGGCAGGAGGCGCGGTTACGAAGTTATTCTGGTGAGCGGTCCGACCCGGCTCGAACCGCCGGCCGGCGGCGTGGTTTTTGTCCCGGTGGAGAGCGCCCGGCAGATGGCGGAGAAGGTCCGGCAGTTTTTCCCCGAAGCGGATTGTCTTTTTATGACGGCGGCGGTGAGCGACTGGCGGCCCCGTTTCCGTCGCAATAAGATTAAACACAAAACCGGAATCAAACTAACTCTTTTTCCCAATCCGGACATTCTTTCTACTTGCGGAAAGAATAAAAGACCGGACCAGATTTTAATCGGTTTTGCTTTGGAAACCAGGAATCTGATTGAGGAGGGGAAGAAAAAAATGAGGGAGAAACGGTTGGATTATATCCTGGTGAACGACCCGAATTTCTTTGGAAAAGAAAAAGGGAGACATGTCTCCTTGTTTATTTCGCGGAAAGGAAAAGTTATCGATTTGTCAAACCGTTCCAAGGAGGATATCTCCCGTTTTCTTCTTGATCACTGTTTAACTATCTGCAACAACCCTTCTTCGCTTTCTTGACGACTTTTTTCTTGGCTGCTTTCTTGACGACTTTTTTCTTGGCTGCTTTTTTTGCCATTTTTAAATCACCTCCCTCATTGTTTTGCTTGTTGTATTTTTTAATTGGTTTTTAGCATCAAACGCTTTTTCCAATATTTTTACTTTTTCTTCTTAGCTGTTTTCTTGGCTGCTTTTTTTGCTTTCTTGGCCACCGATATCACCTCCTTTTTCGAAAATAAAAAATGATTGCGTTTAATCCACGAAACCGACAAACATATTTCCCTTCTCGGTACATAGTAAAACATATCTTAAAACATTTGTCAAGTTTTTTTTTGTGTGTTAAAATAAATTACGGTAAGAAAATGTTATCAATACAAGGAATGGCGCGCTTTTCCATTATTTTGTCATTTTAACCGAGGCGCCGAATTTCATTTTCGATTTTCGGATAAAATTTTATCGTTGAACGTAAACTTAGGGGAGGAGTATGTCTGATTTTGAAGTTAAAGATATCAATCTGGCGTCGGAAGGCGTACGTCGAATCGAATGGTCCGGTCGGGAGATGCCGGTACTGTTTTCCATCCGCGAGCGTTTTGAAAAAACAAAACCTCTGGCCGGTCGGCGCATCGGAGCTTGTCTGCATGTTACCTCTGAAACCGCAAATCTGGCGATTACTTTACAGGCCGGAGGCGCCCGGGTTTATTTGTGCGCTTCCAATCCGTTAAGCACCAACGATAGTGTCGCCGCGGCACTGGCCAAGGAATATGGCGTCGCTGTTTTTGCTTTTCGCGGAGAAGAAAGGAATGATTATTACCGTCATCTTTCTTCGGTCCTGGAGGCAAAACCGGAAATACTGATGGATGACGGCGCCGACCTTATCAGCGCGGCGCATCAGAAGGACGAAATTTTCTGCCGCACCGTTCTGGGCGGAACGGAAGAGACTACTACCGGAGTAATCCGTTTTCGCAATCTGGAAAAAGAAGGGAAGATTCGTTTTCCCATTATTGCGGTTAACGAGGCGCTGACTAAACATCTTTTTGATAATCGTTACGGAACCGGGCAGTCTACCATCGATGGTTTACTGCGGGCAACCAATATTCTGCTGGCCGGAAAAAAAGTGGTGGTGGCCGGTTACGGATGGTGCAGCCGGGGAATCGCGTCCCGCGCCAGAGGCATGGGTTCCATCGTAATCATAACCGAGGTGGATCCGTTGCGAGCCCTGGAAGCGTCCATGGACGGTTTTCAGGTTATGAAATCCGTGGAAGCCGCGAAAATCGGAGATATTTTTCTTACCGCTACCGGCAATCGGACTATTTTTCGGGAAGAACATTTCCGGTTGATGAAGGACGGCGCAATTTTGGGTAACAGCGGACATTTTGACGTGGAAATTGATATTCCGGCTTTAGAAAAACTGGGTAAAACCCGGCGCACGATACGGGAAAACCTGGAAGAGTTTAAGATGAATGACGGCCGCCGCATCTATCTTCTGGCGCAGGGCAGGCTGCTTAATCTGGCGGCAGCCGAGGGTCATCCTTCGGCGGTGATGGACATGAGTTTTGCCAACCAGGCCCTCTCGGCGGAATATCTGACCGTAAAAGGCAAAGATCTTAAGCCGGTTCTTTATCCGGTTCCCGAAGCGATTGACCGGGAGGTCGCCCGTTTGAAACTGGCTGCTTCCGGAATTGAAATCGATACCCTGACAGCTGAGCAGGAGGAGTATCTTTCTTCCTGGCGTCTGGGTACCTGAAAGAGTTTGTCGTCGCGAGCGTATTTTGCGCGGCAATCCCAACCGATTAATTTGTGAGACTATGAAATACCTAATTACCGGCGGCGCCGGGTTTATCGGAAGCCATTTGTGCGAGTACCTTATTTCGCGCGGGCATCAGGTGACCGCGCTCGATGATTTGAGCACCGGCAGCCCGGGAAATATTAAGTCGATACAGGGCCACCCTTCTTTTCAGCTGGTGGTTGGTTCTGTTCTTGACCGTTCCGTTCTGGAAAGTCTTGTTTCCAAAGCTGACATTATCTGTCATCTGGCGGCCGCGGTCGGTGTAAAAAATATTATCGAAAATCCGCTGCAATCTTTGAAAATCAACGTGGAAGGCACGCTTAACGTGTTGGAAGCAGCCGTCGCGTCAGGACAGCGAGTGGTCCTTACGTCAACCAGCGAAGTTTACGGTAAAAACGAAAACGTTCCTTTTTCGGAAGAAAATGATATGGTGTTGGGCCCCACAACTATCCGGCGCTGGGGCTATGCCTGCAGTAAGGCGCTGGATGAATTTTTGGCGCTGGCTTATTTTTCAGAAAAAAAAGTTCCGGTGGTTATCGGCCGTCTTTTTAACACCATCGGACCGCGGCAGACCGGCCGGTATGGAATGGTTGTGCCCCGGTTTGTCGGTCAGGCGTTGGCCGGGGAGAAAATTACCGTTTACGGAGACGGCAAGCAGACCCGTTCGTTCACCTACGTTTCCGACGCGGTTGAGGCGCTTTATCTTCTTTCCCAAAAGAAAAGTATCTTCGGAGGCGTGTTCAACATCGGAACCAGGGAAGAGATTACGATTCAGGAATTAGCGGAAAGGGTAAAGGCGTTATGTCGAAGCAACTCCCGTATCGTTCACCTGCCGCCGGAGGAGGCCTACCGGAACGGTTTTGAAGATATGCGGCGAAGGTTGCCGGACTTATCCCGTATTAAGGAAGCGATTGGTTATTCCCCTAAAGTTAACCTTGACAAAGCCCTCAAAAACATCATCGCGTCTTTCCGGAGTAAATAATGGATACGACGGAGACTTATCGGATGCGTTTCACGGAATCCGATAAAGGGAAAAAAGAAAAGATGTGGAAAGTTTTAGTAAAGCATTATCTTCAGCAATTCGTAAAGGAAGATTTTGCGGTTTTAGATCTGGGCGCCGGTTACTGCGAATTTATTAATAATATTATTTGTGGTAAAAAGTATGCGGTGGATGTTAACCCCGACGTTAATAATTACGCGAATACGGGAGTTGAAACGCTGATTTCTACAAGTACGGCAATGTCAATTATTCCGGATAATTCGATTGATTTGGTGTTTTGCAGCAATTTTTTTGAGCATTTGCCTGACCGGGAAACAGCTTTGGAAACGTTGCGAGAAGTTAAGCGAATATTAAAATTTCAAGGTTTAATCATGGTTATATCGCCTAATATTGTTTGCGTGCGCTGGGAATTTTGGAATTTTTTCGACCACACTCTTCCGTTTAACCACCGAGGTTTTTGCGAAGCCCTCACTGTTTCCGGTTTTGAAATTAAAAAAGTGGTATCGCGGTTTCTTCCCTATACCACAAAATCTTGGTTGCCCCAATCTGCCCGGCTCCTCCGTTTTTATCTAAAATTTCCCTTGAGCTGGCGCTTTTTTGGTAAGCAGATGCTGATTGTGGCAGAGAAAAGATGAGTTGTAAATCATCTTCCCTGCCGGAGAAGAAACATCTTATCCTTTTTGCTATTCTTTTTCTCGGACTTCTGCTTCGTCTTTCCTACCTTTTTGAATTTCGTCAGACCCCATTCTTTAATGCCCAATTGCTCTCCGGTCTGGACCAGCGTACCTGGGACGAAATCGGCGCGAAGGTTGTGAGCCATCCCTGGATCGTTGACGGCAGTCCTTTTTACCAGCCGCCCGGTTATGCCTATTTTTTGGCCGTAATCTACCGTATTTTCGGTATGCACAATTATCTGGCGGTCGGCATTATCCAGGTTCTGCTTGACTTGTTGGCTGCGTTCCTTATTTTTCTTATCGGAAAACGGCTCTGGAACGATTGGGTCGGCTTAATCGCTTGCGTTCTTTATTCTTGCTACCGGCCTTTTATCTACTATTCGGCGACGCTCTTGAGTGACAGTTTTGTTCTCTTTACCAACGTTCTCTGTCTGTTCCTGGTTTATTGGACGCTGGAATATCCGGAGCGAAAAATTCGCTGGCTGCTGGCCGGCCTGAGTTTCGGTTTGGCTGCTATCGTCAAGCCCACCATTCTGCTCTTTCTTTCTTTTTCCTTTTTCCTGACATTTTTCTCTCCGAAGGGGCGAGAAATGGTGAGGGGGAAACCATTTTTTATTTCTCCTCTTCTTTTCCTCCTCGGTTTTTTCCTTCTGGTTGCGCCCGTTATTATGCGCAATTCGCTCTTGGCCGGTAAGTTTGTGACCATTTCTACCAACGGTCCGGTAGCCTGGCGGTTTGGCAACAGCGCCGACAGTATCGGCCTTTTCATTTACCCCAAAGGGCCGCTGCTTTCGCCGGTCTCGCTCGAGTTCTGGAAACTTTGGGGGAAAAAAACCATTTTTTTCTTCTCTTCTTATGAATGGCCCCAAAACCTGAACATTTATCTGATGACCTCCATTACCAATACCCTGAAACTTCCTCTACTTGCGTTTGGTCTTATCGTTCCGCTGGGACTGGTCGGCTTTTTTACCGCGTCAAGCGTGAGGTTTCGCTATCTCCAGGTTTACACGTTTGCCGGTGTCGTTTCCGTTGTGGCTTTTTTTATCACCGGTCGTTATCGTCTTCCGGCCACGGCCGGTTTTATCCTTTTGGCCTCCGGTTATCTCTATTTCCTTTTTGAAAAAATCCGGTTATTGCGAATGCACTTTGTGCGGCAATCCCATTCTGATGTCATTCTGAGGCTTAAGCCGAATAATCTCTCAGTAGGACAGGCGTCACGCCTGTCTCTTGAATCTTTTCGCTCCACCAGAGATTTAATTTCGGTCTGTTCGAGTCTTTTTGCCCTGGCAATCCTTTCTTTTGTTCTGGTTAATTCCTGGTCCGGACCGCGCATCGGCGAAGTCAATGTTAAAAGCTATGCCATTATAACCAGAAAGTCGGTCGCATTTGACCAGGCGCACGGTCAGGCCGGTCTGGCTCAAAAAAAGATAAACATCTTCAATCGTTTTATATTTCAGTGCCAATCCGGCCAAATCTATTGATTTCCGCTCCCTTGACAAGCTTGTTCTATTCGTTTAAAATAGATTAAACGATATGAATAATCAAAAAAACCCGGAAGAAATCAGGGACCATTTTATCGGTGAAATCGGACGTTTAGGCGAGAGTATCGGCCTTAACCGGACAACCTGCCAGCTGTACGCCGCTCTTTACCTGGAGGATGGCCTGCTGTCGCTTACCGAATTAAGTTCAATGCTGCATATCAGCAAGGGCAGCGCTAGTCTCAATATCCGAAAACTGGAAGAGTGGGGGGCGGTTAAACCGGTTTGGCGCAAGGGTTCCAAGCAAAATTATTATCAGGCAAACCGTGACCTTTGGGGCATTGCCAAAAACCGGATAAAGGCC